>Ga0210410_10000083_pt1 | contig 159710 bp, 143 predicted proteins | sample IncBWC4MmetaG_FD_161058 | JGI IMG/M metagenome (GOLD analysis project Ga0210410, IMG submission 161058) | Forest soil microbial communities from Barre Woods Harvard Forest LTER site, Petersham, Massachusetts, United States - Inc-BW-C-4-M | ecosystem: Environmental > Terrestrial > Soil >...
TGAAGATGGGCGCGAGCTTCAGCGCAGATGACGTGCATTATGTGTTCTCGCGTCGTCCTCCCTCTGCATCCGCGCCGGTCGGCGTGCAATTTGTCACGGAGTCGATCAGGGCCTTTGCCGAACGCCTTCGTAAGCAAGCTGGCAAGAACATCTGGATGATGGGCGGAAGTGAGATCATCGGCTCCTTTCTTGACGAGGACGCGATTGATGAGTTCATCATCACCGTCGTGCCGACGTTGATCGGGGATGGCATTCCCCTCATTGCACCGAGGCATCGTGAGGTGCCGCTGGGGCTGCGATCTTTGCAGCGATTTGCGGACAGCGTCGTTCAACTTCATTACGAAGTGCAGCGACCGAGAGCTTGAGGCAAGCTAAAACCGCCTAACCGCCGGTCGCACTTTCGCACAGGCTGCTGCGCGGTCTCAATTCAGGATCAAATTGGCGAAAAATCGCCATAGCACTCATTGACCTTTGCCGTGGGCCCAGCCGCGTTGCGAAGCCAGGCAAGGGAAGCCCGGCTCAAGCGATTCTGGAGGAAATGGCTGCCCAATTCGGCTCAGGCGTATTGTTTACGTTTTCTCGGATAGTAGATCACGAACATGCCCGTGTACAGGTGTGAGTGCGGAAGGTCTTGGGTAAGTGTAGCTGCTTGAATATAATAGGCTTACAATAAGCTAATACTTCACAGCATCCTAGTCCTGGGCCGAGTTAGTCACGAACCGCGAGAACGGCCCTAACGCCGCTACAGTCGATGTAGCGTAGACGAGGACATTAACGACTGGAGAGACTGTTACCGAGGACTCTCCCCAAACGGCAGAAACCTATGACTCCGATGAGAGCAACGAAAATAAATTATCAGTTCGATCCCGACACCTTCCTCGCGACCATTGGCGAAGGCAGGAAGATTTTGTCTGCGCCCAAAAAGCAGGTGATCTTCGCCCAGGGAGACGACGCCGATTCCGTCTTCTATATTCAGAGCGGCAAAGTGCGGCTCACCGTGGTGTCGCAGGCGGGCAAGGAAGCGACAATCGCCATCGTGGGCGAGCGGAATTTTTTTGGCGAGGGCGCCCTGGCAGGTCAGCTCCTCCGCATGGGCTCTGCCGCTGCTATGACGGATTGCGAGCTTACGCGAGTGGACAAGAAGGCCATGATGCAATCCCTGCACCGCGAACACGCGTTTTCCGACATGTTCGTGGCTTATCTGCTGGCGCGCAATATCCGTTACGAAGAGGATCTGGTCGACCAACTGTTCAACTCCAGCGAGAAGAGACTGGCCCGCGTCCTTTTATTGCTGGCCCATTTCGGTAAGGAAGGTATTCCAGAAACCGTTGTTCCCAAGATCAGTCAGGAAACCCTGGCTGCAATGGTCGGGACCACGCGTTCACGAGTAAGTTTCTTCATGAACCGGTTCCGGAAGATGGGTTTCATTGAATATGCCGGGGGAGCCGAAGGCGCTTTGCAGGTCCACAGCTCGCTGCTCAATGTAGTTCTGCACGATTAAGCTGCTCCGTAGCGAAAGTGAGCAATCCAGACCATCTATTTTTTCTGGCATAAGCGATCCTGTTGTCAGAGACGAGCACTTCTTCTCGCTCTTTCAGGTCCTCTGAACTAAGTCAGCCATCTGAAGTTTCCTCTCCTTAATTCCACAGCTTTGAAAGGAACATTTCATGAAAAAGACAATTTCACTGTTATTGATGAGCATGCTCGGCATGGTCGGAACGAACGCATTTGCCGGCTCGGACCGGGAAGAAACCGTCGACCGCTTGCACAACTCGGTCGAGGTTCTGCAGTCGATCATGGCAACACCCGACAAAGGCATTCCTGAAGAAGTGTTGAGCGGCGCAAAGTGCATGGTCATCGTGCCCCACCTGATCAAGGGCGGATTCATTATTGGCGGGAAGCATGGACGCGGCGTGGCCTCCTGCCGTACGGGTGAAGGCTGGAGCGCTCCCGCATTCGTCTCCGTGGGTGGTGGAAGCTGGGGATTGCAGATTGGCGTCGAGGGCGTTGACCTAGTCATGCTGATCATGAACGACCGCGGCTTACAGCATCTGCTTTCGAGCAAGTTCGAGCTGACCGGAGAAGGATCGGTAGCAGCGGGCCCGGTAGGCCGCCACACTTCCGCAGGAACTGACATATTGTTGAACACGGAAGTGCTCACCTACTCTCGCTCCAAGGGTGCGTTTGCCGGCTTGACGCTGGAAGGCGCGGTAATCGAGCAGGATAACGACTCGACGCGCGCTATCTACGGCCACCACATGATGTTCCGCAACATTCTTTCGGGCAAGGCAGCAACGCCCGCAAGCGCGGACGCATTTGTGAGGGCAGTTTCCCAAGCTGGCCACCAGGCCCGCGTCGCAGAAGCAAGAGACGGCAACCAGCAATAGTTTTTTTCGTGCGTCAGCGGCAGTCTAGGGCTGGCTGGAGCCGGTACGGTTCCGGCCAGCACCACAGTCTCTGAAAAGGACTGCCAACGTCAGCGTGCATAAGGCAACCCAACATGAAGATCAGTCTGCAGAGGTATGTACGGGCCCAATCACCGTGCCTCAGTCTCTGGGCAATCCTGCTCTGGCCCATGCTGCTGACAGCGCAAGCTCCAACTGCTGCACAGAATCTGGACGCCTGCAAAGCGGGCCGCCAAACCTGCGACCATGCGAAATTGACCCCCGCGGAATCGGCGGACGTGGCGCTCGCCTGGCACACGCGGAACGTGGTGAATTGCAGAAGCGGCAACGATGCGTGTGACCGGTCGAAGCTAAGCAAACCGGAGGCGATCGCATTGGCCGTCGCTGATCACAAGAGCAATGTTGCTTCCTGCCAGGAAGGTTTGGCGTCATGTGACCGGAGCAAACTAACCCAGGCGGAGGCGCAGGAAACCTCAACCGCGGACCACCATCGCAACGTGATGGACTGCCGCGACGGGGTGGGATCCTGCGATCGCTCCAAATTGACTCTGGCGGAAACGGGGGAAGTGAATGCAGCCCGGCACCAACTCAATGCCTCCGACTGCAGAAACGGCTCGGGTGTATGCGATCATGCGGAACTCACGCCTTCGGAAATAAAGGAAGTGACCGCCGCGGAACACGAACGCAACGCGCGCAACTGTGAGAGCGGTTGGGAAGATTGCGACCGCTCTAAACTCACTTCGCTAGAAACAACCCGGGCTGCCACTGCGGAACATCAGCGCAATCTCTTCGCCTGCAAAGGCAGCCAGGAAACTTGCGATTACTCAAAGTTGACGCCTCCTGAGGCCAAACTCCTGGCCGACACTGAGCATAAGCGTAACTACACGGCCTGTCTGAAAGGCTACGGCTATTGCGACCCGGCGCGATTAACGCCCGCGGAAGCCAAGGCGATTCCGCCGGAGCACAAGCCGCTTCCATGATGGGCACCAAAGGAATATGAAGACGTGCCATTTTATCCTCGTCCTGTTGGCCATCGCCGGCCTCGAAGCGTGGCCGCGGGCACAGGCGCAAGCGCTGGCGGAGTCGAGCGGTTCCTCCGGTTCAAGTTCCTCCAGTTCGGCGGGGTCAGAAGTTGCGAGGCCGCAGCCGGACCCGCCCTACATGCGTCCAACGGCGAAGATCGAGTTCCGCAACTATCTGTTCGACACCCTTGGCCCGTACCCGATTGTCGGCGCGGCGGTGGCAGGAGGCATCACCCAGGCGGATAGGACTCCGCCGGAGTGGCGCCAGGGAGCAGAGGGCTATGGCAAGCGGTGGGCGTCCGCCTTCTCCATCGCCGGGGTCAGCACTACGACCCGCTATGCCCTCGCCACAGCTTTCAGAGAAGACACTTTGTATTACCGCTGCGAAGGCACGGGCTTTTTCCCGCGCCTGAGACATGCGGTGATCTCCACCCTTTCTGCCCGCCGGGGGAGCGACGGGCATCGTGTCTTTTCCTTTCCCGCGCTCGTCGCACCGTATGCCGGAACCATGACTGCCGTTTATGCTTGGTATCCGGGCCGCTACAACGCCAGCGACGGTTTCCGCATGGGCAACTACAGCATGCTGGGATACGTGGGCGGGAACCTTGCCCTGGAATTCCTGTATAGCGGGCCGCACTCCTGGCGTTCCCGCATGCACTTGAATAACGGGCACGGAGCGCAGGGATCACAGCGCTGATCGCCTTAGAAACGATCGCAGTGGAAAAGACTGATAGGGGAAAAGATGTCATTCGGAATCTACCTGATCGGATACGTCATCGTGATAGCCGGTCTGATCTATGGCGCAAGCTTGATGCATGTACAGGTTCACTGGATCGTGGTGGGGGCGCTGGTACTGGTGGGAATCGGGATACTGACGGGTGTGAAAGCCACTCGCCAGAAAGACTCCGGAACCTAAAACGCGTTTTGTAAAGGCTCTTCAAACTCACCCTACAGACTCAAAGGAGAAGCAATATGAAATTGAATTGGATTTGTGGATTCTTGTTCGCAATCGCTGTGTGCGTCCCCTTTTCGGCGCAAGTCGGAATATACATTGGAAGCGCGCCCCCGGCATTGCGCTACGAGGAACGTGGACCGGAACCAGGTCCGGGATATGCCTGGGTCGAGGGCTATTGGGCTCCGAACGGGCACCATTACCGGTGGGTAGCGGGACGCTGGGACCGTCCGCCTTACGAAGGGGCAGTTTGGAATCATCCGCACTACGATCACCAACGGCAAGGCTGGCAACTTCATGAAGGCCACTGGGACCATGAGGGCCACGACAACCATGGCGATGACCACAGACACGAGCACCACGATCACTAGGAGAAGCTAGAGGAACCCTGCTGAGAGAAGGGATTACCACGCCCGCCGGAACTTGGGCAGGGTTATCCCATCCATTTTTGCGGCCCGCGGACTTGCATCGGCCAGATCGTTCAGAAACATTGCGGCGCGTGGGCCGTCGGCGGTTCAAAGTATAGGAAAATCAAAAATTCGTGCTCGGCGGTGAACGAGGCGCTGTGGCGAGTCGAATCAGATCGTTTCCGGCGGCGAAATTGTGGCCGTATGTGGTTAGGCACCGTGAGCACGCGGAAGTTAGAATTCCTCTCGTGGAATGGCAGGCGGTAATTCGTCGAGGTTAAGTTCTCATCAGCGGAATGCCTTTGGTGCCAGGCGTCGTGTCCATCTCATCCTTTTGCCTGTGCGGTCGAGGAGGGGATCGCGTCCGAAGTCTCGCTTGAGGGATTCAGCCCAAGGTCGAGGCTTTGGGCGTGGCCTTCGGCCCTGCCTCAGAATGACAAGGATGGCCGATGAGGTTTGCCCCACGACGCGCGGTGCAAACAGCCCAAAACTCCGCACAGCGTGCTGATAGCGCTCCGGAATGTGTTGGGCCCAGCGGTCGATGAACTCCTCCTGCGAACATTCCACCTCAACACGGCGACGGAGCTTTTTGTCTTTATACCAAAACCTGACGGTTCGTTTCCCGATCCAGTGGATACGACACTGGGCGATGGGAGGCCGCCTTGCGTAGCGACCAGCGTATCTCAGAAAATGTCCTTTGTCCTCGAATGATTGAATCTTGATGCTCCACCAGCACCTTTCCAGATGCCTGAGCAGGTCTTCCATGTGGTTAGCGGCTAGCTCCGTCCGCAGCACACCCGCCTGCAGGGCTGCGCGGAGAAGCGCGATCACGGCCTTCCGCCAAGCCTCCATCAGCGCGTCGCTGTCGTAATAAACCCGAGAAACCCATGTGTCGGAGGGCCCGTACAACCCTCCCCCGGTAACCAATGTGTGTACATGTGAGTTGAACTCTAATTTCCCGTTGAAGGTGTGGGGAATGGCAATGACGCCTACACGGAAACCATACATCGCTCTCACCCGTGCCTGTATGAGATCCGCGGCGAGAGCAGAGAGAGCCTTAGCCAAGGGCGGGTTGTCGTGGAAAAGGGGCCAAAGTTGATTCGGCATCGTGAACGTAATCCCCTTATAAGGGGCATCCGGCAGTGCTGCCCACCGCTCGCGTAACCACTGGACGTTAGCGCGGTAGCCACAACTCGGGCAGGCTCGCGATTTGCAGGTGTGATAGAGGATGAATTCCTGGCTCTCGGAAGAGTAGACCTCGGCGCCCAACTCAGCCGTGCGGCACTGTATCGCCTTGCGAAAGACCCAACGAACTGCGGGGCGCACCTGCTCCTGGTCCCAATAGGGACGCGCTTGGGAGAGAATCTTTTTGAGTGGATCCTTGTATTTCATGTCAGTTTCAACTCCTCTTGAGAACCCGGTCCGGCGAACAGATCTTGGCCGATAAGAATAACCGTGCGTTTATGCCGACCGACCCTACCCACAACGGATCCGGGCTGTCGCGCCTCTTGGTGCTGTAATGCGTCGAGTACTGTGACAATGTCGGGGCTGATCTTGGCCCCTTTGGGCCGAGGGACGGACCGACGGATCACCTTGCTCGTTGCGCGCTCCTCTTCGTGACGGATAAAGTGTTCCAGCTGCTCTGGTCGGGGCAACTTGCAGAATAGGATCGCACGGTTGATCGTCAGCGTGCCGTCTCGCAGGGCTTCTATCAGTCTCGGGTGCGCGGTTTGGAGGACCGTTTTTACGTTGCTGACATTACGGCCGCAAACCCCCGCGACGCGGGCAATCTCTTGGCGCACGTCAATATAAGCTTCCGGCAAACTTGCCGAACCCTTGTACTTGCCCCCGGCGCTCATATTATCGTGGGCCCTTTTCTGGAAATAGGACTCCAGTCTCAGCGCCAGGCGGATACGGATAAAGGCATTCCATCCGCGTTGGGATTGATGGTGCCTGATTATGAACTGCAGGGCCTCGTCCTCACCTAGTGAATACTCGATGCAGTTGATTTCGTGTTTACCGTCGAAAACCGCCGCCCGCCAGCGCCCAATTCCGGCAAGAATCGTCCCGTCCGTCATGATCAGAATCGGCTCAGCTACCGATAGGTGTGTGAGCTGGCTGGCTGCATTGAGTTCGTCGATCACACCGCACCAGCCGAGATCTTCCAACGCTCGATGGAGCCGCAGTTGTTCTGGAGAACGAACAACCGGACGCCCCTCCAACTGACTCATCGCGGCCGGATAGAAAGACTGTAACGGCACGGCGGAGATAATCTCCTCCGCATTCGGACGTAGAATGGACGCTGTCTCGAGCCCCGTACTCATGTCAGGGACTCCTTTTGCGTCTGAAGTCTGGCGACCAGATGACTTGGGAGTGGTAGATAGACTAGAGGCCGTTCAGCAACGAACGTACCCGTAGCCCTGCGGCTTCCGCAACGACCGCACCCGCGAATGCCAGTGCACAACACCCATGATCCAGCGCTACATCTCGAAAATCTCCGGCCCGCTCATGGACCGCATCGACATCCACATCGACGTCCCAGCCGTGAACTACAAAGAAATGCGCTCCACTACCGAACCGGAAAGCTCCGCAAAAATCCGCGAGCGCGTAATGCGCACCCGCAAGAAGCAACTCGAACGTTTCGCCTCTTCCCGCGAAAAAATCTACTGCAACGCACAAATGTCATCCCGCCACATCCGCGCCTTCTGCGAACTCTCTCCGGACTGCGAACGCCTGCTCGAGCGCGCCATGACCCAGCAGGGACTCAGCGCCCGCGCCCACGACCGCATCCTCAAGGTAGCCCGCACCATCGCCGACATCGAAGAAACCCCTTCCATCGAACCCAAACACATCGCCGAAGCCATCCAATACCGCTCCCTCGACCGCACGTATTGGACGTAGCAGGCTGCTGAAAAGTCCGGCCCAGGCTGGCTCGGGAAGGGCACGAGTTCACTCGTGCCGTTAATCCCAAACAAAGTCCTCTCCAAACAAAACAAAGCCGGGGATCGCTCCCCGGCCCTTGTCAGAAACTGCAACGCCATTCAGTCATAGCCCCCTTGCCGTTCCCGTCAGACCCCACGACCCCGCCCGGCATTGATTTAAGTTTAATCCCAGAAACGCGTCGCACCAGTTCACAAATGTGAACCCGAAGTACTCCTCCCCTTGCGAGTGAGCCCGATTTCTTGGAGCTAATTTGAGGGCTGCGATAGCATGAAGGCATGGCAACCGAGGCCGCTGCCCGGACGCATGATCTTCAACGCGGTATCCATCTGGAGTACCTCACCATAGCGTGGAACATCCTTGAGGGGATCGTTGCCATTGCTAGTGGCGTCGTTGCTGGAAGCATTGCCCTCGTGGGCTTTGGGATGGACTCACTCATAGAGACATCATCCGGCGGCATTTTGCTGTGGAGGCTGCGCGCGGAGCGCCACGGCGCGAACGCAGAGCAACTTGAGCGCAAAGCTCTGAAGCTGGTAGGTGTCAGTTTCCTATTGTTGGCCGCTTACGTTGCCGTTGACTCCATTAAGTCTTTGGTTGAAAGAGAGCAACCAGAGCGGAGCCTTGTTGGAATCGGCATTGCCGTGATCTCTATTGTTGTGATGCCGTGGCTGGCCCATCAAAAGCGCAAAGCGGCCGGCAAACTTAACAGCGCGGCACTACAGGCAGACTCGCGCCAAGCTTCACTGTGCGCTTATCTCTCTGCCATCCTACTAGGTGGTCTGGTTCTAAATGCGACCCTGGGTTGGTGGTGGGCCGACCCGGTCGCCGCCCTGGTCATGGTTCCCATCATTGCGAACGAAGGTTTAAACGCTTTCCGAGGCGAGACTTGAGATGATTGCCGACAACTTTAAGGTCAGCCACTACCCAGACTAGAACTTTTGCCCGTGCCCCCATGATTGACCCCCATCCTCGCAACGTGTTATAAATGCCCGTTTTGCACTCGTATGCCGGGAGCCGGGCCTTAGCTCTCTCCCGTCAGCCCGGGCGCAAAATCCGACGCGGCCAAGCTCCAACACTCCGTTGTAGGTTTTGCGGTGGAAGCGTGTTCGGAATTCCGGCAACTCAATCCCCGTTAGCTGCACTGGGCGTGCTCGGACGCGGGATGCTTCGCCGGAAGGCAGTGCCTAAACACGTTTGAATATTCCTGAAACCCGACTCATTTTGGAGGACTCATTATGCGCACTTGGCTCACCCCTGCTGCGTTCCGATGCCGTGCGGTACCCGCTTTCCTGATTGCCCTCATGAAAAAAAATGTCCTGAAAAAGACCCTGGCCCTGGCCTCCCTGCTCACCCTCGGCTCACTCTCGGCCCTCGCTCAACCCGAAGCCGGAGGTGAAGCCGCGCTCAAACTCCCCGACCTCTCCTCCGTCAGCTTCCTCAACGGCGCAATCGACGGCCACCGCCTGCTCATGATCGGCATCCTCTTCTGCGTCTTCGGACTCGCCTTCGGCATGGTCATCTACATGCGCCTCAAGAACCTGCCCGTGCACCGCTCCATGCGCGAAATCTCCGAACTCATCTACGAAACCTGCAAAACCTACCTCATCACGCAAGGCAAATTCATCCTGCTGCTGTGGGCCTTCATTGCCGTAATCATCGTGCTCTACTTCGGCTTGCTCGAGCACATGGAGACCATGCGCGTAGCCATCATCCTCCTATTCAGCCTGGTCGGCATCGCCGGCAGCTACGGCGTAGCCTGGTTCGGCATCCGCGTCAACACCTTCGCCAACTCCCGCACCGCATTCGCCTCGCTACCCGGCAAGCCTTTCCCCGTCTACCAGATTCCTCTCGAAGCGGGAATGTCCATCGGCATGATGCTCATCAGTGTCGAACTCCTCATCATGCTAATCATTCTCCTCTTCATCCCCGGAGACTACGCCGGTCCCTGCTTCATCGGATTCGCCATCGGCGAATCCCTGGGCGCAGCCGCGCTCCGCATCGCCGGAGGCATCTTCACCAAAATCGCCGACATCGGCTCCGACCTGATGAAGATCGTTTTCAAAATTAAAGAAGACGACGCCCGCAACCCCGGCGTAATCGCCGACTGCACCGGCGACAACGCCGGCGACTCCGTCGGCCCCTCCGCCGACGGCTTCGAAACCTACGGCGTAACCGGCGTTGCCCTCATCACGTTCATCCTTCTCGGCGTGAAGAATCCCGCCGTCCAGGTTCAATTGCTGGTGTGGATCTTCGTCATGCGCGTTGTGATGATCATCGCCAGCACCATTTCTTACTTTCTCAATGCCGCCATCGCCAAAGCCCGCTTCGGTAATGCAGACGACATGAACTTCGAAACCCCGCTCACCACTCTGGTGTGGCTCACTTCCATCGTCTCCATCGCCCTCACCTTCCTGGTTTCCTATTTCATCATTCCCATGCTCGGCCGCGACGACTCCCAGTGGTGGAAGCTTTCCGTGATCATCTCTTGCGGAACTCTCGCCGGAGCCCTCATCCCCGAACTGGTGAAGAGTTTCACCTCCACCGAATCCCGTCACGTAAAGGAAGTCGTCACTTCCGCTGAAGAAGGCGGAGCTTCGCTCGGCATCCTCTCTGGATTCGTCGCCGGCAACTTCTCCTGCTACTACCTCGGCCTGTCGATGGTCCTGCTCATGTCCATCGCCTATTACTTCAGCACCATGGGCCTCAGCACGATGGGCTTGGACGTCGAGACCATGCTGGCTCCAGCCGTATTCGCCTTCGGCCTCGTAGCCTTCGGATTCTTAGGCATGGGACCCGTTACCATCGCCGTCGATTCCTACGGCCCCGTCACCGACAACGCTCAATCCGTCTACGAACTTTCTTTGATCGAGCAGGTTCCCAACATCCAGGCTGAACTGAAGAAGGACTACAACATCAACGTCAACTTCGAGCGCGCCAAGCACCTGCTCGAAGCCAACGACGGCGCCGGCAACACCTTCAAAGCCACAGCCAAGCCGGTTCTGATCGGCACCGCCGTGGTCGGCGCCACCACCATGATCTTCTCCATCATCATGGCACTCACCAACGGCCTCACCGTGAACAAGGAGAATCTCTCCCTGCTGCACGCCCCGTTCTTCCTCGGCCTGGTCACCGGCGGCGCCATGATTTACTGGTTCACCGGAGCATCCACGCAGGCCGTCACCACCGGCGCTTACCGGGCCGTCGAGTTCATCAAAGCCAACATCAAACTCGAGGGCGTGACCAAGGCATCGGTTGAAGACAGCAAGAAGGTGGTCGAGATCTGCACCAAATATGCTCAGAAGGGCATGTTGAACATCTTCATAGCCGTCTTCTTCGGGACGCTAGCCTTCGCCTTCGTCGAGCCCTTCTTCTTCATCGGCTACCTCATCTCCATCGCCATCTCCGGCCTCTACCAGGCCATCTTCATGGCCGACGCCGGAGCCGCCTGGGATAACGCCAAGAAAATCGTAGAAGTGGAAATGAAGCAGAAGGGAACCCCGCTGCACGACGCCACAGTAATCGGCGACACCGTGGGCGACCCCTTCAAAGACACGTCATCTGTAGCGCTGAATCCAGTAATCAAATTCACCACGCTCTTCGGCCTGCTGGCAGTCGAACTGGCAGTAACGCTAACGCGCGACCAGGGCGCAACCATCACGAATGTGTTAGCCCTCGCCTTCTTCGCCGTCTCCTTCTTCTTCGTCTACCGCAGCTTCTACGGCATGCGAATCCGCAGCGGCAGCTCCGAGTAGCTTTCGTTTCTCAAGCATAAATGCCAATGCCATCCGGCGATCCGGATGGCGTTGTTTGTCTTACACTGTGTTCCTCTGTGTCCTCTGTGTTAAAGATTTTTCTACGGGAGCGCACAGAATTTTCAAATTACCAAATCGCCTTAGTTCGGCCCCTTCATCTTGTCCTTCACACTATGCGCCAGCTTCTCAATTTCCTCCGCCTTCTTCACCACCTCCACCGACAAAACGCTGGCGCTGGTCTTGTCCACCGACTGTTTCAGTTCCGTGGCCAGCTTGAGAAGTTTCTCCGTGTCCGCCTTCAGCGCAGCTTGACGCTCCAGGTTGGCCTTCTTGGCCATCTCCTGAGCCAGGCGATCCTGGGTTTCGTCCTCTCCGGTCGATACGCCTACTCGCAAAGGCGGCGACGCCCCCGTACCCTGCGGAGCCGGACTGGCTGGGCGCCCCTGAGCGTTTCCGTAAACCGCCAACAGCAAACACAAGGAAAGTGTCCAAACTACTCGTTGGAGTCGCACGGTGACCTCGAAACGGGCGCAACCCTGCCTGCCCGTCCCTAAAGTATGACACTTTTGGTGGGAACAACAACGGGAAAAGTTGGAAGTATCGAGTACCAAGTACCAAGCAGCGCAGCTATTCCCGAGTCCGTTGCGTTTTTCTCTAGGTACTGGGTACTAGGTACTAGGTACCCGCAACTCGGGACTCAATCCCTACAACGCGCTCATATTCGACAAAAACTCCCCGTTAGCCTTCGTCTTGCTCAACTTATCAATCAACAACTCCATAGCTTCCACCGGAGACAGCGGGTTCAGCACCTTCCGCAGCACCCAGATCCGCGACAAATCCTCCCGCGGAATCAACAACTCTTCCTTACGAGTCCCCGACCGCTGAATATCGATCGCCGGAAACACCCGCTTATCCACCAGCTTCCGCTCCAGGATAATTTCCGAGTTACCCGTCCCCTTGAACTCTTCAAAGATCACATCATCCATGCGCGACCCGGTGTCGATCAAGGCGGTTGCGATAATCGTCAGCGACCCGCCTTCCTCAATATTCCGCGCCGACCCAAAGAACCGCTTCGGACGCTGCAACGCATTCGAATCCACGCCGCCCGACAGCACTTTCCCCGACGGCGGCACAATCGTGTTGTAAGCCCGCGCCAGCCGCGTAATCGAATCCAGCAGAATCACCACATCCCGCTTATGCTCCACCAGCCGCTTAGCTTTCTCAATCACCATCTCGGCAACCTGCACGTGCCGAGCCGCCGGCTCGTCAAACGTCGAAGAAATCACTTCGCCCTTCACCGACCGCTGCATGTCCGTAACTTCTTCCGGCCGCTCATCGATCAGCAACACCATCAACACCACTTCCGGATGGTTCGTAGTAATCGAGTTCGCCACATTCTGCAGCAACATCGTCTTACCGGCCCGCGGCGGAGAAACAATCAGCCCGCGCTGCCCCTTACCGAGAGGCGTAAGCAAATCCATCACTCGCGCGCTCGCATTCTCGCGCGTAGTCTCCAGCTTCAGCCGCTCCTGCGGATAAAGCGGCGTCAAATTGTCGAACAGAATCTTATTCCGCGCCTCATCCGGCGACTCAAAGTTCACCGCCTCAATCTTCACCAAAGCGAAATACTTCTCGCCCTCATGCGGAGGCCGAACCTGCCCGCTGATCGTGTCGCCAGTCTTCAAATCAAACTTGCGGATCTGCGACGGCGACACATAAATATCATCCGGGCCCGGCAAGTAGTTGTAATCCGGCGAGCGCAAGAATCCGTACCCATCAGGCAGAATTTCCAGCACGCCCTCGGCAAAGATGTGCCCTTCTTTTTCGCTCTGCGCCTGCAAAATCTTGAAGATCAAATCTTGTTTGCGCAGTCCGCTTGCGCCGGGCAACTCCAAGGTCCTTGCGATCTTGGTCAGCTCGGTAATGTTCTTTTCTTTTAATTCAGCAATGGTCATATTCACCTAAACCCGAGCACTTAAACGTATCCGTCTAGCGTTGTCGGGAGATTTTCAAAGGAGGGTATTCAGGGAAGACAAAATCCAAAAATACGATACAACAAGGCAGGCGGACAGGGCTGCTTAAGCAGCCCGCCGTTGTGCCTCAGCAAAATTTTCCGGCTCCGACAGTACTTCCTGCCGCTCCTTGCCTGCAATCCGGTCCAACACTCCATTCATCGTTTCCTGGATTCTGGTGCTGGGCCGGTGGAACTTCCGCGTGGCCTTGGAGGCGAGCTGGCATAACATATAACGATTCCGTAATGTCTGTAAAGCGTCAAACACACGATCGGATCGCATGCGTGGTGCTCCTTCCTTTATTAAGTATGGGCATTTCGCCTTCGCCCCTGTCCCCGGAATAAGCTAGGAACCCCACAAGCCGTCCTAACCCACTGATTCCATTAAGGTTGTAAAGGAGTTAGCGCAATTCCTACCCAGAATAGATGCTTGACCGTACTCCGAAGATGCTCGATTTCCTGATTTGGGCTCACAGGCCGAGGCAACTCAACAGACCCAGAGGCTCCAGATGTCCGCGGAACAAGTTAATGTATCCCCAATTTCTAATCAGGTCAACACAATTCTTCAAAGCAGTGGTCAGTGGCCAGTGTCCAGTGGCCAGTAAAAACCGAAAAAGCCTTGCAGACCAAGGCCTTACTGACCCCCGATCACCGTACCTTACGGATCACTTCTAACGGACAACTGTCCAAGGCTCTTACTGACCACTAACCACTGACCACTGTCCACTGGCCACTGACCACTGCGGTTCAAGGTTTTACTGACCACTGACCACTGGCCACTGACCACTGCTCTTCATCACTGACCACTTCTCTCTAAACCCCTCCCACCGCGGATTCTTCCCCTTCAACCCCGGATAAAATCTCAAACTCCTAGCGCCCTCAAAAGCCGCAATCGGCAGAAGATACCAAACATCTTTCCCGCGCCCCCACCGCCCCTCCACCCGCACATGCGCCGCCAACACATCAATATCCCGAGCCGTATAAGTCTTCTTCCCCCGCCGACTAGAATAAACCGGCTGCACATCATACCCGCCGCCATTCAACCGACCAGTAGCCTTAACCTGCACCCGCAACAACCTCCCCGCCGGCCTCTCCCAAACAATAAAGTCACACTTCTCGCTATCTCCCCAAGGCACAGCCAGCGCAAATCCTAAAGACTGCGCCCGAGCCAAAAACAACGCCTGCGACAACTCCCCCATCCGCTTAGGATTCCACCCCTCCCGCTCCCACCAGGAAGAAGCCTCCGGATCCTCCACCGCAAATATCCAATCCACAAACCCCGGCACCGCCTCGTCCGTGTCGTCCTCCGGATCCCGCCCGAAACTCTCCGACATACGAATCTCCTTTTTGACCAAAACTCCAGCCTAACGCGTTCCCGTATCAAAACGCTGTGACATCTAAACATCCCCCCTGTGGAAATCAGAAACGTCATGGCCCGGAGTCGCGAAGCGACGCCATTCATTAGCCCCGGACGCAAGTCCGGGGTGCGCTGTTACACAAGAACCAAGTCCCGCAGAGACGACACCCGGGGCGCTCAAGAAAAAGAGGACCGATACGACCGCCCACTCCTACTCCAACTCAACCCTCACCGCCACATCCAACCTCGAATAATATTTCTTAACATCCCCAGCTCCATACTTCTCCCGAAATTTCTCCACCACAGCTTTCACGGCCCCAGCCCCGGTCACCGCCGCAGTCCGAAACTCCCCCTCCGCGCCCCGCGCCGCAATCCCCATCACCGGATTCTCCACCACATTCCTATACCACTGCGACTTCGACCCCGACACCGGCAACAAGTAAACCGTCTCCCCCTCCAGCACAAACCATACCGGAATCGAAATCTTCCGCCCCGACTTCCTCCCAATCACCCGAATCGTGATCTCCCGATACCGCCCTAACCGCTCCCGAAGCAAGTCCTTAGAAGTAGCCACAAGAATCCTCCTAAGAGTTCAGCCCAACATTCTATCCCCGTCCGTGACGGTGCAATGTTAGAGCGCGCGGGTCTTTGACTTCCTTATACACAAGAAACAAAAGAGGGTGCCCCATCTTTCGCGTCCTTTGCGAAAGGTGGGAACCACGAACGCCGGCAGCGCCGGTTTTGACGTTGCTGTTGATGTTGACGTGGCCCGTAGAACGGACACTCCTCTCCGTTGCCTTCGACTTTGACCTTGACTTCGCTGGCACCCTTATCAGAAGGGGGTGCCCCATTTCTCGCGTCCTTTGCGAGAAGTGGGGCTTTTGACCTCCAGTCCCCCCAAGAAAATGAAGCTGCCCCATCCTTGCGCGTTCTTTGCGCAAGAGCCTGCCCTGAGCTCGCCGAAGGGGTGGGGAAACTGCGGACTCCTCAAGCACCGCTCCTGACCTTGACGTTGTTCTTGACCTCGCCCGTGTCGTGCCGGAAGCCTCGGAGTACCGTGGAAGAGCGGCCGCTTCAGCGCCGCGTAAAGCGTAAAAAACACGACCCGGGCTTTAGCCCCCGAGGTACGCCGCGTCGCTAAATGAGCAAAGCAGAAAATCCCCACCAAACCCAGCCGCAAAGCGGCGACCGAATGCAGCCCAGAGCCTGCCCTGAGCCTGCCGAAGGGGCGTAAGCCCTAGGTAAGGACGAGAAAAAGGAACCACACTCGGGGAAAGAAGCAACCTCGGGGGTTTTGAGTGTAATGGCGATGTTACGCCAACCAAGGACCTAGCACGAAGGTGTTTCACTCATTTCGGAACAGAGATTGAATTCATGATCGTCCTTGCTCGATTGCTACCTTCCGGCTCGGACAAGTCAATGGCTTCGTAGTAATAAACGGTGACGGCCAAAGGACTGCAGAGCAACAAGGCATGAAAACGACGCCGTGTTGGAGGTTCGAAACCTCCATACCGAGCGCCTAAGACCCCATTCCACCCGCCGTAAATGATCTCAGTCATGGTAAGCGCTGTAGTACCGGCTGCTTTTGTTTCAACTCCTCGATGGATCTCTGCCACCCGCTTGATAGCCTGATGCTGTTGTTCATTGGTTAGCCTTTTCTTGAAGGCCAGCAATGAAACTGTGAGAAACTCGTGACCATTATCGGCGTGATAGCTCCAACGGGTCGGGTCATCAGAGGCGTCGACACTCCATTTTCCGGGTAACGTGAGACTAAAAGCGTTCTCCTTGATCGCCGTGTCGTTCATTGGAGATTTCGCTCTCGGAGCGCCATTCAAGTGAGGTGCCTTCTCTTGAGCAGGAACAATTATGCACAACGACACAATGGTCGCAATGAGCAGGGAACATGCAGTGAGGAAGGCGCGGCTCATGCGATTGATTTTGACCTACCCCCCAACTGTTGTAAACAGGCGATTACACTCACTGAGAATCTGAAGGTGCCCCATCCCTTCACTGTCCTCTGAGAAAGGGGAGAACTACGCCGCGATTTCACTTCACCCCCAGCTGCCACCACAAAAACGAATAAACGTCCGTAAGTTCCTCAATCCGCTTCGAAACAGGCGTCCCCACCCCATGCCCAGCCTTCCCTCCACCCTCAACAAAACCGGCCTCTTCGCCACGCTCTGCATCAAAGCCGCCATCTTCCGCGCATGCATCGGATCCACCCTCGAATCCGAATCCCCAGTCATAAACATCACCGCCGGATGTTCCACCCCCGCCTTCACATGGTGATAAGTATTGGAGTATTCTTTAAGTCATGGCTGGGAAATGGGTACAGATCGCGCAGAAGATGGCCGAGGAAGCACGTGCGGGCCTTGCCGTCGAAAAAAAACGGCTAAAAAAGATCCTCGCTGAGCGCCAACGAAAGACCGTCGCGTCGTCACGCCAGCCCTCTCGTTGAGCCGTCCACGGCTTACGTTTGTCGCTGGGGCAAACGGCTCTGGTAAGAGCACCCTAACCCGCTGGGCTTCCAGCCTCTTCCGAGAAATGCCTGTCCTCGATCCTGACACAATCGGAAACACTCTCCAATCGGCCGTGAACGTTTCGTTTGCCATCGCTGCCGGAAGAGAAGTTCTGAAATCCGCAAATGAGCATCTAGCGAGTTCTAAAAGCTTTGCCATCGAGACCACACTTGCCGGGAAGAGCTACCTGCGCATGATGCTCGAAGCGCGGAACAAAGGCTACGAGGTTGTGCTCGTCTACATCGGAACGGAGAACGTTGAGATCAATCTAGTACGAATCAGAAACCGGGTTCTGGCCGGCGGCCACGATGTGCCGGAAAGGGACGTGCGTCGGCGCTACTTGCGTAGCTTTCAGAACTTGACGACCGCCATAAAGCGCGCAGATCAGACCTTACTGTTCGACAACTCTACCGAGGAAGGGTACCGCTTGGTTGCTACCCTAAGCTCTACTGAAAATCAGTGGCTCTCGACGCCCCCCGCTTGGGCCGCCAGACTAAACCCGTAGACCTACTCACCTCACCCCCAACTGCCAAAACAAAAACGAATAAATATCGCTAAACTCCTCCACCCTCTTACCCACAGGCGTCCCCGCCCCATGCCCCGCCTTCCCCTCCACTCTCAACAAAACTGGACGCTTCGAAACCCTCTGCATCAAAGCCGCCATCTTCCGCGCATGCATCGGATCAACTCTCGAATCCGAATCCCCAGTCATAAACAACACCGCCGGATACTCCGTGCCAGCCTTCACATGATGATAGGGAGAATAAGCATAAAGCCACTTAAACTGTTCGGGACTCTCCGCCGACCCATACTCCGGAATCCACAAGCGAGCAATCTGAAAATTCTGATACCGCAGCATGTCCAGCAAAGGCACCGCACAAACCACAGCCCGAAACAATTCCGGACGCTGCGTAATCATCGCCCCCATCAGCAACCCGCCATTCGACCCGCCCTCAATAGCCAGATGGTCCCGGTCCGTATATTTTTCCGCAATCAAATATTCCGCCGCCGCAATCATGTCATCAAAAACATTCTGCTTCTTCTCCAGCATCCCAGCCCGATGCCAGTCCTCCCCAAACTCCGACCCGCCACGTAAATTGGCGACGGCGTAAATCCCGCCACGTTCCAGCCACAAGTAATTCTCACTCTCGAACGAAGGCGTAAGCGAGATGTTGAACCCTCCATACCCGGTCAACAGCGTAGGATTGTGCCCATCTTTCTTCAGCCCCTTCTTGTGCACAAGAAACATAGGCACCCGAGTCCCATCCTTCGAGTGGTACCACTCCTGCTCCACGTCATAAGCCGAGGCATCAATCCCAGGCGCATCCACCTTCGCCCAAAGCGAGCCGGACCGCTTCTCCAGGTCGTAACGATAAATAGATGGCGCAACCGTGAAAGATTCGAAGCCATAAAAAACTTCGTCATGGTCAAACTTCCCGCCGGCGCCAAAAACCGTGCCAATCGCAGGCAGCTCAATGTTGGCGAACAAACTGCCGTCAACACTAAAAACTTTAAGCTGCGAAGAAGCATTCTGCTCGTACTGCGCGAAAATCTTCCCGCCCCAAAGCGAAGCGTCCTTCAACACTCCACCAGTCTGCGGAATAATCTCTTTCCAATCGTCGCGGTCGTACTCCCCAGCCTCGGTAACAAACATGCGATACCGCGGAGCATCTTCGTTGGTGACGATATAAACCCGACCGTTATAAACCGAAGCACTGTAAAGAAAATTCTTCCCAGTAGTAATCCGAGTAGGCGGAGTCCCTTTCTTCAAATCCATCAGAAACAACTCAGTCTTAGTCCAGCCCTGAGACACGGTAATCAAAAGCATCCGCCCATCATTGTCGAGCGTAACGCTGGGCCAATCCTCCGCATCGCGCCCCTCCCCAAAAATCAAAGGATCCTTCTCCGGATCAGTCCCCAGTTCGTGATAAAACACATGCCGGTTATACCGCTCCTGCCCCTCAGGAACGTCCCCCTTCTTCGGATACCGAGTGTAATAAAACCCCGAATTATCGTGCGACCACGCAATGCTGCAAGCCCGAGTCCGCTCGATAGTATCCGGCAAAAGATTTCCAGTCTTGGTCCCAACAATGTGCAAGGTACTCATCTCCGACCCGCCAGAAGAAGTCCCATAAGCCAGATACTTCCCATGCTCAGAAGGCCAAAACCAGTCGAGTGCAACGGTTCCGTCAGCGGCCAAAAGGTTCACATCAAGAAGCACCCGGTCTTTCCCGTCAATCCCCTCCCGCACATAAAGCACCGGCTGATTCTGCAATCCATCCCGCCGAGTATAGAAATAATATTTCCCCCCAATCCGCGGCACCCCAACATCCCCAATGTGAAGCAACTCGGTCAGTCTCTTGTGAATAGCATCCCGCCCCGGCAAAGGATCAAGCACCGCTCGCGTATAATCCATCTCCCCAGCAACCCACTTCCGAGTGTCAGCGCTATCGCCATCCTCCAGCCACCGATAAGAATCCACAACCTTGGTCCCATGAAAATCCTCCGCCAAAGCCCGCCCCTCAGCCCGAGGAGGCCCCAAAGCCACCCCCTGACCCCAACCCCCCAAACAAAAAGCGCCGCCAATCAAGAACACAAAACCCAAAAAACGAATCCCCACCACCATAACCACCTCAAAAAATCAGCCTATCAGGCAGAACTCCACACCACACTTTGATGCAGATTAAAGCTCGAAGCCTTGAGCAGCTAGCCCAACCCCCGCCGAATCTGAAACCCCAGCTTCAGTATTCTCAACCCGCGCGCCGGAATGCTATGATATCCAAACAAGCGCGCGCTCCGCGCGCGCTTCACACACTCCTCAGTAGCTCAATGGCAGAGCATCCGGCTGTTAACCGGAGGGTTGTAGGTTCGAGTCCTACCTGAGGAGCCATTTCTTTTGTGGTGGTTGCTGCGCGGCGACGCTTCGCACCCCGACTTTGGGGGTTTCTTGAGGTACCTCACGTGAATTGTCCAATCGCCCCCAGGGGAGTTGCGCATCTCGGGCAAACCTTGAGCGCCGTCGTTGCCCATTCCGGTCATGATGACGCGTAGGCATGCGATCCACGGATTTAGCAAATGAGCGGAAGAGTACGTCGACGGCATTCTGATTCAGCGTGTTAGATCGCCTTGGCGGAGCGGAAATGGAGATGGAGCCTGGCGAGTTGAGTCGGCAGTTTACGGCGTGGGTGGGGGTGCGCCCGACGGTCTTCAGCGCGCCGGGGCGGGTCAATCTGATCGGGGAACATACGGACTACAACGACGGGTTTGTGATGCCGAGTGCGATCGGGTTTAGCACTCGGGTGGCGGCGTCGGGTCGCGACGACCGGCGACTGGTGATTCGATCCGGGCAATTTCCGGGGGAGTTCGAATTTGATCTGGATGATTTGCCGGCGCGGGGTGCGGGGAACTGGTGCGATTACGTGGTGGGAGTGGCGGTGGTGCTGCGACAGGCTGGGCATACTTTGAAAGGCGCGAATCTGTTGGTGCAGGGCGAGGTGCCGATTGGGGCGGGGCTTAGTTCTTCGGCGGCGATTGAAGTGGCTTGTGCTTTGGCGCTGATGGGGCTGAACGGAATCGCATTACCGATGATTGAGGTGGCGAAGCTTTGCCAGCGGAGCGAAAATGCTTTTATTGGGGCGCGGGTCGGGATCATGGACCAGTTTGTTTCGTGCCTGGGGAAAGCGAGGCACGCGCTGCTGCTGGATTGCCGGTCGCTGGAGTTCGAACTGGTTCCGATTCCAGAGAGAGTGCGGATGGTGGTTTGTAACACCATGGTGAAACACGCGCACGCGGGCGGAGAGTACAACCTGCGCCGCGAGGAGTGCGAGGAAGGGGTGAGGATACTGGCGGGGTGGTATCCGGGGATTCGCGCGTTGCGGGACGTTTCAGGCGATCAACTTGCCCAGCACGCAGGGGATGTTCCCGAGAAGATATTTAAGAGATGCCGTCACGTGGTGGAGGAGAATGCGCGGGTGCAGGAGGGCGCTCGGCGGCTTCGGGCGGGAGATTTGGATGGTTTCGGAAAGTTGATGCGGGAGTCGCACCGGAGTCTGCGGGATTTGTACGAGGTTAGCTGCCGGGAATTGGATGTGATGGTGGAGGTTGCGGAAGGGCTGGCGGGCTACTACGGGGGGCGCATGACGGGGGGCGGATTCGGGGGATGCACTGTGAATCTGGTGGAGGCGGACCTGGCGGAAGCTTTTGCCGGTATGATTGCGGACCGTTATCGGCGGGCGACGGGGATCCGCCCGGATGTTTATATTTGTTCGGCGGCGGATGGGGCGGGGGTTGAGGGATGACGCGAGGACGGGCTGGCGTGGAACTCGAAAAGCTGGAAGGGAAGTCGCATCGCCGATTTAATCCGCTGACGCGGGACTGGATTCTGGTTTCGCCGAACCGCATGGAGCGGCCCTGGCAGGGTCAGACGGAGACGGCTGGGGATTTCGTTTTGCCGAAGTACGATCCGGGTTGCTATTTGTGTCCGGGGAATGTGCGGGCGGAGGGTGGGCGCAATCCGGCGTATTCTGCGACATTTGTTTTTGATAATGACTTTGCGGCTTTGCAACCTGATGTCGGGGACGTGACTGTGCAGGGTGGCGGTGGAAATTTGCTGCTGGCGGCGTCGGAGAGCGGGGTATGCCGCGTGGTTTGTTTTTCGCCGCGACATGACTTGACGCTGGCACGGATGACGATCGGCGAAATTGGCGGCGTGGTTGAGGTGTGGGCGGAGCAGTATCGCGCACTGGGAGAGCTTCCGCGGATTCAGCACGTGCAGATTTTTGAAAACCGGGGGGCGATGATGGGGTGCAGCAATCCTCATCCGCATGGGCAGATCTGGGCTACGGAGAGCATTCCCAACGAGCCGCGGAAGGAGGAGGAGTCGCTGGAAGATTATGCGCGGGAACATCATAGTTGCATGCTGTGCGATTACGCGGAGCTGGAGTTGGGGGCGGGGGAGCGGGTTGTTTGCCAGAATGAATCCTTTGTTGCGGTTGTGCCTTTCTGGGCGACGTGGCCGTTTGAAACTTTGCTGCTCGCCAAGCGGCATGTGGGCGATATTGAAGCGCTGGATGCGGGCGAGCGTGCTGGGCTGGCGGATATGCTCAAGCGCCTAACCACGCGTTACGACAATCTGTTTCAAACCTCATTTCCGTATTCGATGGGATTTCACCAGCGACCGACCGACGGGAAGGAACATGCGGAGTGGCATTTTCACGCGCACTTTTTGCCGCCTTTGTTGCGGTCGGCTGCGGTGAAGAAATTTATGGTTGGATTTGAATTGCTGGGGTCGCCGCAGCGAGACATGACTGCGGAAGTCGCGGCCGAGAGATTGCGGGGCGTGGGGGAGGAGCATTACTTAGTCCGAGGGTGATGCCTGGGCGAAACGAAAATCCGGTACTGGTGCCGTTTCAACGGCACCAGTGCCGAAAATCCCCACTTCTCGCAAAGAACGCGAGAAATGGGGCACCCGGCATCCGGCTCATTCCCCTGAATTCCATGCTTGACTCTTTTCATCCCGCGGCTGAAATTCCGGTGCTTGAGACCGAGCGGCTGAGACTGCGTGGGCATCGCGTGGAGGATTTCGTCCATTGCGCTGCGATGTGGGCGGATCCTGTCGTGTTCCGATATACGGTTCGCAAGCCGCTGACTGAAGAGGAAAGCTGGCGGAGGTTGTTGAGTTACGTAGGACATTGGGCGCTGATGGGTTACGGGTATTGGGTGGCGGAGGAAAAAGCCACGGGCAATTTTGTGGGCGAGATTGGATTCGCCGATTACCAGCGCGATATCGAGCCCTCGCTGAAAGGTGTGCCGGAAATCGGGTGGGTGCTGGCCTCGTCGGCCCACGGCAGAGGCTATGCCACGGAAGCGGTGCGGGCGGCGGTAGCGTGGGGCGATTTGCATTTTCAACCGGCGCGGACTGCGTGCATTATCGCGCCGGAAAATGTGGCGTCGATTCGAGTGGCGGTGAAATGTGGGTATCGGGAACTTGCGCGTACGGCGTACAAGGGAAATCCGGTGGTGATGTTTGTTCGGGAAGCGGGTATCCCAGCGAAGTAGTTTGGCGAGTAGTCTGCAAATCCCCACTTCTCGCAAAAGACGCGAGAAATGGGGCACCCCGCGTCTAGTTATCCCGCAGGCGTGGGCCACGCGTCCGACTTTCCAGTGTTGACTTGTGCGGCTGGCTCTCATAGTCTTCAAGGCTTCCGGCTATGTGTTTCTCGCGGACTGAGGAGCAATGAGTTCAGAATCGCCTACGTCTACGTCTACTCCCTCAGTTCCTACAGTGCTGTATGCTCCAACGCAAAATCTGCGGCGAATTGGGCTGGCTCCGTTTGTTGCTTTGTTGTTTGGTTATTGCGCGGGCGGGCCGTTTTCGCTGGAGTCGATGATTTCCGGCTCCGGCCCGGGACTGGGGCTGGCGTTTCTTCTGGTAGTGCCATTGCTGTTTTCCGTTCCCATCGCGCTTGCCACGGCTGAAATGACCACGCTGATGCCGGTCGAAGGCGGCTTCTACCGCTGGAGCCGCGCTGCTCTTGGCGATTTCTGGGGATTTCAGAGTGGATGGTGGAACTGGACCGGCACCTTCCTGATGAGCGCTTCTTACGGCGTGGCCATGGCGGACTACCTGGAAAGCTGGTTCCCGCTGCATTCCCGGGCCGAGCACTGGGCGGTGGCTTTTGCATTTCTGGCGGCGGTGGCTTTCCTGAATGTGTGCGGGATTCATTTGGTGGGGAAACTCACGCTCATTCTGCTGCTCACCATGTCCGTGCCAATTGTGATTTTCATTGTGCTTGGATTTCATCACGCGCATTTCAATCCTTTTCATCCTTTCTTTCCGACGGGCCGGCCCTGGCAGGGGGCGTTTGGGTTGGGACTGGCGATTGCGCTGTGGTCGTACGCGGGATACGAACAACTCTCGACGGTGATTGAAGAGGTGGAGAATCCGGCGCGGAATTTTCCGATTGCGCTGGGGATTGTGGTTCCGCTGGCTATGGGAATTTATGTAGTCACGCTGGCGGCGGGGCTGGCGGCGCTGGGGAACTGGCAGGTGTGGGAGACCGGATATCTGGTGACCGCGGCGGGACTGATCGGAGGGAACGCGCTGGGTACTTCGATATTTGTGGCGGCGGTGATTTGCAATTTCGTATTGCTGGAAAGCACGCTGCTCTCGGTGACGCGCATTCCCCTGACCATGGCGGAAGATGGGTATCTGCATCGGGCGCTGGCGAAGGTGAGTGCGCGGTTTGGGACGCCGGTGCGGTCGATTCTGCTCTCCACGGCTTTTTGCGCGGCGCTGGCAGTTTTCACAGTGCCCCAGTTGATCGGCGTGTATGCGTGGACGCGCATGGCGACCTCGACCTTGACTGTGCTTTCGTTTTGGCAACTGCGGCGCAAGTATCCGGACGCGCCGCGCAGCTTTCGGGTTAAAGGTGGATGGGCGGGAGCGGCGATGATCGTACTGGCTCCGACGCTGCTTTTCGCGTGGGCGATGATCTACAGCGATGCGGCTACGCGAAAGTGGGGACTGGTGAATCTGGCTTCGGGGCCGGTTGCGTATTTGTGGGTGCGGTACCGGCGCGGGGCGCGGGAGCGGGCCGCAGGAGCTTTCACCGCGGAGACACCCCTCGACTAAGCTCGGGGCAGGCTCCGACACGGAGGAAACCTGTAACCTCTTTCTCGACTTTGCGGGCGGAGTTAAATTTCCATTCCTGTGTGGTTTCGCCCGGTGGTACGATATCCGACTGATTCATGGTTCCATCTAGGTTGAACGGAAGAGATTGGGATTGCAGATGACGAGAGCCGCCCGTTCGGTAGCGTCGCCCCGAGTCGTTTGCATTGAGGACTTCCGACCGATCGCGCGTCAGCGCGTGCCGAAATCTGTATTTGACTATCTTGACGGTGGCGCTGAGGGCGAAGTCACGCTGCGGGAGAATTGCAGAATATTCAGCGACGTGACTTTTCGTCCGCGGCACGCGGTTGCGGTGCCGCAGTGCAATTTGCGCACGCGGGTTTTGGGATTCGATCTGGCTCTTCCTTTTTTGCTTGCGCCTGTGGGATACAGCCGGCTAATGCATCCGGGAGGGGAAGTGGCGGCGGCGCGGGCTGCGGGGCGGGCGGGCACTGGTTATATTCTCTCGACGATTTCTGGACACCGGCTGGAAGATGTGAAGGCGGGATCGGCGGGGCCGGTTTTCTATCAGCTTTACTTAATGGGCGGGCGCGGAGCGGCGGAGGCGGTGATTGAAAGGGCGCGCGTGGCGGGGTTCTCCGCACTTGTCGTCACGATTGATACTCCGGTGTCTGGGATCCGCGAGCGCGATTACCGCAATGGCATGAAGGAACTGATCAGCGGGGGGCCGCTGGCGAAAATACCGTACCTTCCGCAAATACTTTCGCGTCCCGGCTGGGTCATCGAGTATTTGCTGGACGGCGGATTGCCTGGACTGCCAAACGTTGTGATCCCGGGCAAAGGGCCGATGCCGCTAGTGGATATTAATGCGGCGTTGGCCGAATCCACACCGACCTGGGCAGACCTGCGCTGGATCAGGGAAATCTGGAAAGGGCCGATTGTCGTTAAAGGTGTGTTGACGGCGGACGATGCGCGGCGCGCGGTGGATGAAGGAGTGGCGGCAATTTCGGTTTCGAATCATGGCGGGCGGCAACTGGATGGTGTTCCTGCATCTCTGCGGGCGTTGCCTGAAGTGGTGGAGGCGGTGAAGGGACGCATTGAAGTATTGATGGATGGCGGCATCCGCCGTGGCACGGATATTGTGAAGGCGCTTTGCATGGGAGCGCGGGCCGTGCTGTGTGGGAGAGCTTATGCGTACGGTCTGGCTGCCGCGGGTGAGGCTGGAGTGGACCGGGCGATTGAGATTTTGCGGACTGATCTGGAACGGACTTTGCGGTTGTTGGGGTGCGCGTCAGTTGGGGAGTTGGACGGGTCTTATGTGAATGTTCCGAAGAGTTGGGATGTGGGCGGCTAGGGCCGCGCCCTTTCAACAGTGATCGCTGTTACGCAGCTGACTCCGTTCGCGAGGAGGTTGGTATGCAGTGGACTCAGATCTACGATCCGCTTGGCCATTGGTGGCTTTCCACGCTGGTGGCGGCGCTTCCCATCATTGTTCTGTTCAGTTTGCTGGCCGGGCTTAGGGTGAAGCCGCACTGGTGCGCGATTGCGGGAGTGGCGACGGCCGTGGCGGTTGCGATTGTTGTTTTCAAGATGCCTCCGGCGCTGGCGGCTCTCAGCTTTGGGTACGGTGTGGCCTTCGGAGCGTTGAAGATTGCGTGGATCGTTCTGGCCGCAGTTTACCTCTACGACATTTCTGTCGAGACTGGGCAATTTGAAATCATGAAGGAGTCGGTGGCCGGAATCACGGCCGACCGGCGGTTGCAGGTGCTGCTGGTGGCGTTTTGTTTTGGTGCGTTCATTGAGGGGGCTGCGGGATTCGGTGCGCCGGTGGCGATTGCCGGCGCGTTTATGATCGGGCTGGGTTTCAAACCGTTCCATGCTGCTGCATTGAACCTGATTGCCAACACCGCGCCGGTGGCTTGGGGAGCGATCGGAACCCCAGTGCATACGCTGGCGGCGGTAACGGCGCTGCCGGAATCAGATCTGAACGCGATGATTGGACGCATTCTTCCTTTTACGGCGGTGATCGTTCCGTTCTGGCTGGTGAAGACCATGGTCAGTTGGCGGGAGACGTTTGAAGTATTTCCCGCGATTCTGGTGGTCGGCGTGTCGTTCGCGCTGACGCAATTTTTCTGGTCGAATTACGTGGACAGCAATCTGGTGGACATTATGGGAGGCGTGGTCTCGATTGTCGCTACGCTGATTTTTCTGCGGTTCTGGAAGCCGAAGAAGATTTGGCGGTTCGATTATGACGATAAAGCGCCGGCACTCCCTCCCCCGACGGGGGAGATTGCTGACGACATGGGCGGCGAATGGGAAGCGGAGAAGTTCGATGGATTTGTGAAAGCGCGCACCTACACCGCGGGACAAGTTTTGAAGGCGTGGATGCCGTTCGCGATTCTGTCTTTGTTTGTCCTGCTTTGGGGACTGCCGAAAATAAAACTGGCCATGAACCTGGCGACCACACCGGCGTTTCGGGTGCTGGGTGGTGATGGCAAGGTGCGGCCCGGTCCGCCGGGATGGGATGTGCCTCATTTGCACAACGCCATCTCGCGCGCTGCGCCGATTGTTGCGAAGCCGACGCCAGAGGCTGCACGCTACGATTTTAACTGGCTTTCGGCCACGGGGACTGGATGCTTTTTCGCAGCGATCGTTTCGGGTTTGTTGCTTGGTCTCAGTCCGGTGAAGTTGATGAAGATCTTCTGGAGGACGCTGGTGCGGATGCGGCTGGCGATGGTTGCGATCTCATTCATGCTGGGGCTGGGGTATGTGACGCGCTACTCGGGCCTGGATGCCGTGCTGGGCCTGGCGTTCACCCGGACGGGATGGCTGTATCCATTCTTCGGGACGTTTTTGGGATGGCTTGGCGTTGCGCTTACGGGCAGCGACACGTCGTCGAATGCGCTGTTCGGGAGTTTGCAGAGAATTACTTCTCAGCAACTCGGCGTCGATCCGGTACTGATGTGCGCGGCCAACAGCGCCGGCGGAGTGATGGGGAAGATGGTGGACGCGCAATCGATCACGATTGCTACCGCCGCAACTGAGCAGGTGGGGAACGAAGGAATTATTTTCCGCTTTGTGGCGTGGCACTCGGTGGCGCTGTGTTCCATTGTTGGAGTCATCGTGATGCTCTTTGCTTATGTTTTCAAGTATGCGGTGCCGCATGGGTTGACGTTTGTGAAGTAGGCAGGAAGAGGTCAACGCAAAGATTTGTGGCTTGAACTGGAGGCTGGCGATGGCCGACATTCTTCAAGAGTTCACAATCAAAGCTCCGCGAGGACGCGTGTTTGAGACGATGGCCACACCACCGGGGTTGGATCTCTGGTGGACCAAGTCGGCCAGCGGCGAGGCCAGGGAAAATGGCGAATACGCGCTCGGCTTCGGTCCGGGCTACGACTGGCGGGGAAAGGTGACACGCTGGGTTCCCGGGTCTGCGTTCGAGCTTCAGATCACCGAGGCGCATCCCGATTGGATGGGTACGCGGGTGGGGTTCCAGCTCGAGCCAGAGAGCCCAACGGTGACGCGCGTGCGCTTTTATCACATGGGATGGCCGGCGGACAACGAGCACTGGCGCGTTTCTTGTTATTGCTGGCCGATGTACCTGAGAATCTTGCGACGCTACCTCGAGCATGGCGAAAACGTTCCCTACGAAAGCCGTCTCGAAGTGTAGTGCGCAACGGGCGATGTTTTCGACGATCGATCAACTGCGTCGGATTCGATACGATCAAGGTGCGACGATCCGCCCGAATGTGACACTGGTCGTTACTGTCCTTCTTTCTTCTCCGGTTCTTTCGGCAGCGCCTTTTCAATGGGCTTGCGCGGCAGCATTTGATCGCGCATGGCGGCGTCGTAGACGAAGCCAGCGACGATTACGCTGATCTGCTTCAGATCCTCGGGCTGCAGGCGGTCGTAGACATCCATGTTTGAATGGTGGGTGCGCGTGTCGTACTCGATGGGATCCTGGATGAACTGGAATCCCGGGATGCCGACGGCGTCGAAGGACTGGTGGTCGGTGCCGCCGGTGTTGCGCATGGTGATGGTCGTCATGCCGAGATCTTTGAAGGGCTTCATCCAGGCTTCGAAGATGGGTTCGACGGCAGCGTTCTCCTGTAGATAAATGCCGCGAATCTTTCCAGTGCCGTTATCTACGTTGAAGTAAGCGGAGACTCTTGCTTGTTCCGGTTTCACCGTGACTTCTCCGGCTTCGCGGCGCAGAAGGGTTGGCATATCTTTCATTCCGGGCTCGTCCATGCGCGGACGGGAACCGAAGTGCTTTTCCACGTAACCCTGGGAGCCGAGCAGGCCTTCTTCTTCGCCACTCCACAGGCCGATGCGGATGGTGCGGCGGGGCTTGATGTCGATGGCTTTGAGGATGCGCATGGCTTCCATCATCACGATGGTTCCGGCGCCGTTGTCGGTCGCTCCCGTGCCGGCGTGCCAGGAGTCGAGGTGCGCGCCAAGCATTACGACTTCATCTTTCTTGTCCGTGCCCGGGATTTCGGCGACGGTGTCGTACTGCATGGGATCGTCGTCGTAAAAAGTATTGGTGACATTCAGTTCGAGGGTCACGTCTTTCTTTTGTTGCAGCAGGCGCGCGATGCGGGTCCAGTGCTCGGACGCCATGGTGAGTTGAGGGATGGTGGTGGTCTCGCCGGGCTTGTAGGATCCGCCGGATTGCACGAATACGGTGCCGCCGCCGGCCGTGCCGCGGCTGTGGTCAATTACCGCGAGAACTTTTTCATCGGCGAAGAACTGATTTAAGTCTTTGACGAACTGCTGGCGCTTCACGAAATCGGCAAAGCGGAAGGGTGGACGCTCGCCGGGGATCTCGTAGGCGGATTCCTTTGAAAGATCGTCATCGCTATAGCGTTTGTAAGGCGCTTCGGTGATGGGTTTCACTTCGGCGTCAGCCCCGAAGATGACGATCATGCCGGCAAGCGTGCCTTTGTATTTATCGAAATCTTTCTTGTCGGCGATGGTCACGCGAATGCACTTGCCCTGCACCACGCCGTTGGTGCCCGGGGTCCAGGCTTTGGCGTAGACGATGAGCGGAACGATGTCGGGCGAGGTCATGCGGGCGTTGATGTATTGGTTGGCCCAGCCGCGGCCGAAGGGACCCCAAGGCTCGAGGTGGGAGTTAGAGAGACCCATCGCGGTGAGCTGATCGCGGGTCCACTCGTTGGCGCGCTTCATGTTAGGGGATCCGGTGAGGCGCTCGCCGATGGAGTCCATTAACCCGGTGGCATACTCCATCACCTTGGAGCCGCGGAAGCCTTCGTAGCGAATGCGGCCCATGGTTTCGAGATCCACTTTCTCTTGTGACCAGAGGAAGGTGACGGAGGACATGACAAAGACGAGGCATAGCAGCCGGACGAAGTTCTTCATGAGTGGGAAGCTCCTGGGAAAAGATCAGAACGGGGGATTATACAGCGTGGGTTTCGTGATGGGGCGCAGCCGATTGTAAAGTTATTTCAAGGCGGAATCCGGAATCACTTTTTTGAGGCGGAATTTTCCGCAGGGGGCGGTGCGTCCTTTTCTTCCGGCTTGTTCTCGCCGCTTCCGGCGGAAGGTTTCGCACCTTCGGCGTCGCTATTCTTGATGATGATGTATTGCACGATGAGCGAGATGCGGCGGTTGGAAGCGTCGAGTGAATTATCTGTTTTGCGCAGACGTTGGTCGGCGAATCCGCGGACCTGGGTCACCTGGTTGGGGGAGAGTCCGTTAGCCTCCATAAGGCGGCGGGCGGCGTTGGCGCGGTCGGTGGAAAGTTCCCAGTTGCTGTAGTTGCCGGAGGTGGCATAGGGCTTGGAATCGGTGTGCCCTTCGATCGACATTTTGTTGGGCAGCTTTCCCAGTTCCTGCGCCAGGGTGACCAGCAATTCGCGGCCATCCGCGTTGAGTTGAGGGCTGCCACTCTGGAAGAAGGTTCCGGAGGCGGATTCCATCAGTTCGATGCGGAGACCCTCGTTGGTGACGGTCATCTCGATGTGGCTTTTGAGTTTTTCGAAGTCGTTCATCTCGTGAATTTTTTGCTCGAGCTGGTCCTTGAGTTTGGGCATGTTGTCTTTGGTGAGAGTGAAATTCTCGCCGGCGCCCTCCATGGCCGAACCAATTTTCGCGGCGGTGCCGGTGGGATCTTTGAAATAGCCGCCCACGGCCTCCTGCACTTTCTTGCTGGAGTTGAGCAGCCACAAGACGATGAACAGAGACATCATGGCGGTAACGAAATCGGCGTAAGCCACCTTCCAGGCGCCGCCGTGATGGCCGCCGTGGCCGCCCTTTTTCTTGACGATGATGATGGGACGAGTTTTGTCAATTCGGTGTCTCCGGAGGTGGTGCTCTACACGGGCGCTGCTGCTGCTGCGGCTGCGGCGTCGGGCGCGGCCGCGCTATCTTCGGCCGGGCCCTTGTTGCGGCAGGCCGTTTCAACTTCCTTGAACGAGGGACGGACATGGCCTGGAATGGCGCGGCGAGCGACTTCAACTGCCATGATGGGGGCGGTGCCTTTTAGAAAGGAGACGATCAGAACGCGCAGCACGAAGAGATAAGCGTGCTCGTCATCGGCAATTTTGACCATGTTGGCGGCAATGGGACCGACCAATCCATAGCAGAGCAGGATGCCGAGGAAAGTGCCCACCAGCGCGGCCGCTACTTTGCGGCCAATCTCTTCCGGAGGTCCGCCCATCGCGCTCATGGTAATCACGATGCCCAGCACCGCGGCGACGATGCCCAGGCCCGGCAAGGAGTCGGCCACGCTGGTGAGAGCGGCAGTCGGCTGCCCGGAGTCATGGTGGTGGACTTCGAGATCTAGGTCCAGCATCTGGTCCAGATCGAAAGCGTCGACGCCGGTAATGGCCATACGCAGGGAGTCGCAGACAAAGTCGCGGACGTGGTGGTTTTTAAAAACGGCGGGCCCCTTGGAGAACAGCGGACTCTTGTCCGGTTCTTCGACGTCGTTCTCCAGGGCCATGAGTCCGTCTTTGCGGGCCTTGTTCAGCAGGTCATACATCATCTTTAAGGAGTCGATGTAGGCCTGCTTGGTGTACTTGGAGCCGGCGAACACGCCGCCGATGCCGCCGGCAATTCGCTTGAGGATGTGGAGCGGGTTGGCGATGAGGACCGTGCCGATGGCGGCGCCGCCGATGGTGACCAGTTCCGCGGGCTGAATCAGAACGCGTAGATTCCCGTGCTCCATCAAATAGCCGGCCACGACGCAGCCGAACACCACGACAATGCCGATAATCGCGAACATGATTGAAACCTGTTCAGCTCCGTGACGAACGAGTCCCGGATGCGGCCGCAGCCTGGACGGGCAACGCAACTGGATCCTCTTGGAGCGTGTGCTGTGCCCTTTGCAGAATTGATTCGAGCGTATCGCCGGCCACGGCGCCGGTTTGCCCGATCGAAACTGCTACGGACAATTCTTCTCCCCACCACTTAATGGTGACGCTGGCCATCATTTGGAGCAGGCGTCCCGCAACCGCTTGCAGCGCATCGTCGGCGCAGCCACTCAGGATCACGAGAAAGCGAGCTTCGCTCCAACGCCCGACAAAATCCGTGGGCCATACCGTATTTCTTAGGGTTCGAGCCAGCACTTCCATCATGGATCGGGCGGCTTCCTGCCCGTAACGGGCGCGGAACTGAGTGAGTTCCTGTACCTGCACGCAAACCACGCCGAAGGGAATTTGAAGCGCCGCCAACGTACGCAGCATTTCGTGCAGGCGCGCCTGCATCATCGTGGGACTCGGCAATCCGGTCACGTCATCCAAGCCGCCGCGTTCTTTCATACTGCGGTCATTCGGGTTCGGACCGTTTACGGTAAATTCGGCTTCAAAGGTTTGGATGATGCCCACGATGGAGCCGTGCTTATCGCGCAAGGGGCTTGCCCAGGTGTGCACCGGAACCCAATATCCATCTTTGTGATGAATCGAGCTCGTCGCTTCCACGGGTTTGGCATCGTGCAAGGCCGTGGCCATGGGACATTTGCCGGCACAGGTTTCACAACTGTGGTGGTCGCAATGCAGAAGAATGTTTTGTGAACAGGAATGACCCAGCACATCGATGCGCGCATAGCCTGTGAGTTGTTCTGCACCGTCGCTCCAGAAGACGATTTTCTTTTGCAGATCGAGCACGCTCACGCCGATCTGCAGCTCGTCGAGGATGTCGCGGTACGTTTCGGGATCTTGAAAGGCCGGCATAGTGATGGGAAGAAATACTGCTGTATTCATCGGCAAAAAGGCGGCCAACTTCAGACGTTGCGCGATCGGCAGGCATCGAGGTTTCTCCGCTGAAATCCACTGAAGGGACTAGTTTTCAACAGTTTAGGGCAGATAGCACTTTTGGGTAGCAGGGTGGCACGGTAGTGCCATATGCAAGATTCGGTCGAGCGTTTAACTTGCCAAGTGAGCAGTTCTGGGGGAGGGCTGCCCGGGCGCCTCGATCTCGACAGAGATCGAGGCGCTCGTTATTTGGGGTGAAGATTTCTTTGGGGGAAGACTTCTGCGGGAAGATTTCCGTGGAAAAACGACGCGACGCCGAATCATGGCTCCCTTCCAAGCTTTTCGTCGAAGAACCTCGCCATCAGTTCGAGCGCTTCTTTGGTTTCGGGCAATCCGAAGTTGTACCAGAAAGCGTGCGGCAGGGCCTCGAAGACGACGAGCTGCGCGTCGTTGTCGGCGCGCAGCAGAGCACGGTGAAAAATGGCAGTATCGCTGAGCAGCAGATCGCGCGTGCTGGTGACAAGCAGGGTGGGCGGCATGCCGTGAAGATTGGCGAAGAGAGGTGACAACACCGGGTCTTTGCGATCAGTCTTGCCGACGTAGGCGTCGTCGGGAAGGTGATTTGGGTCGGCGGGCTGTAGTTCACCCGGGAATCCTTCGAGGGTGAAGATTTGCCGGGATTCACCCGGTAGGCTGAAGTCTGCCAGGCCGGAGAAAACGCCGAGCGCGGCGGGAATAGGTAATTTCAACTGTTTGAGGCGGACCGTAACTTCGCAGGTCAAGATGGCTCCTGCCGAAGTTCCGAAAATCCCGATGCTCTGCGGTTTGTAGGTCTTCAGCAGATCTTTGTAGACCGCGACAACGTCGTCCACTGCGGCGGGGAATGGATTCTCCGGAGCGAGACGGTAGTAGACCGAAACCACCTTGATCTTCGCTAGATTCGCAATCGGAATTCCTTCGATCAGCGAGCCTGAGTCCGAGTTGAATCCTCCGCCGTGCAGATTGATCAGCACGCGATCGCGGTTTGTTTGCGGAGTCGAGAGCGGCGTAATGATGTCGGTACGCACACCGGCGATGGTGGTCTCCACGATGTTGACGGGATAAATCCTGCGGGCCTCGGCGGAATCTTGTGCGCGCCAGGCGTCGGTGTGGGCGCGGCGTTCGGCCAGAGTTTCCGGCCCTGACTTTCTTGGCCGAAGCGCGAGGGACGCCAACCATTTCTGCGCCTCGGGGCTGAGGGTGGAGGGTACGGGGACTACGCGCGTGATGTGGGCGGTGCCGTCGGGGGCGAAGGTGGCGGAGTCTTGGGGCGTGGAGGGAGTCGACTGGGCGGCTGAAGCGTGGGCGAGCGCGAGGACGAGAGAGAGGTACAGCAATCCGGTTTTCATCGGGATAGTTGTACCAGAGCGTTGTCTGCGCTGCAGAAAAAAGCATAACCACAGAGGACACGGGGTTTCACGGGGTACCCCGTGTACGCCGTGTCCCCCGTGGTTAAAGGTTTTACGCCAGCGTGTACTTCCCGCGCTCGATTACCTTCTGCGCAATCTGTTGGCGCAGTTCGATGGTGTTAAAGGGCTCGTGCTTGGCGAGCCGGCGCAGAATCGCCAGCTGAGTGCGCAGCATATCTCCGTCGGCGACTGCGGCAATTACTTTTCTGGCTGCTGACTCGATCTTCTCCATTGCCTGCGAGAGATAGACGCGCGTCATGGCGATGGGAAGAGCGGCGGCAGCTTCGCCTTTCGTTTCGGCAATTTTTTGCGCGCGCAGCACTGCCGATTCCATGGCGTAGGTTTCGATCGTCATGTCGGCGATGGCGCCCATGATCTCCTGCTGGTCCTGAATCGCTTGCATGTATTTCTGCGTAGCGGCACCGGAGGCGAACAGGCCGAGCTTCTTGGCCTGGTCCACGAGTTTGCGTTCATCGGCCAGCGGGCCCTCAAGGTCTTCGCTCATCGAAGGTCCGGAGAGCACTTCGTCCATCAGCTTCTTGATGGCGGGCATCAGCGGCAGTTGGCCGCTCATGGCGCGCTTCAGCAGGAAGCCTGTGATGATGAGGCGGTTGATCTCGTTGGTGCCTTCGAAGATGCGGTTGATGCGGGAGTCGCGGTAGGCACGTTCGGCGGGATACTCCTCGACAAAGCCGTAGCCGCCGTAGATCTGCAAGGTCTCATCGACCACGTAGCCCACCATCTCCGAGGCCCAGACTTTGATGATGGAACACTCCACCGCGTATTCCTCGATGGCCTTGCGAGTCTCTTTCATGGCATCGGCGCCGGCTTTGTCGACTTCGCCGAGCGCGCCATCCATCATGCCGACGGTACGGTATACGAGCGATTCTCCCACGTAAATCAGGGTGGCCATGTTGGCGATTTTTTCGCGCACCAGGCCGAAGTCGGCGATGACCTTGTTGAAAGCCTTGCGCTGCTTGGCGTAGCCGATCGCGCTTTCGAGCGATACCCGGCCTCCGCCAACGCACATCGCGCCCAGCTTGAAACGGCCGATGTTGAGAATGTTGAAAGCGATGATGTGGCCTTTACCGATGTCGCCCAGCAGGTTCTCAACCGGGACTTTGCAGTCGTTCAAGATGACGGGGCAAGTGGAGGAGCCGCGAATGCCGAGCTTGTGTTCTTCGCCGCCGATGGAGAAGCCGGGAAAAGTTTTCTCCACCAGAAACGCGGTGAACTGTTCGCCATCAATCTTGGCAAACACGGTGAACAGGTCGGCGAAGCCGGCGTTGGTAATCCACATCTTTTCCCCGTTGAGAATGTAGTGCTTGCCATCTGGCGAGAGTTGCGCGCGGGCGCGGCAGTTCAGGGCGTCGGAGCCGGAAGAGGCTTCCGACAAGGCGTATGCGCCAACAATTTCTCCGGCAGCCAGGCGCGGCAGATATTTTTTCTTCTGTTCCTCGGTGCCGAAATAGACCAGGGGCAGCAGACCAATACCGGTGTGCGCGCCCCAAGTGGTGGCGAAGCCGGCGTATTGCGCAATGTGGTCGGCGATCACGGCGGCGGTCACTTTATCCATCTCGAGGCCGCCATAGGCTTCGGGGATTTCGACGCCAGTCAGTCCGAGGTCACCGGCTTTCTTCAGCAGGGCGCGGGAAATGGAGAAATCTTTGTGCTCCATCTTCTCGATGTTGGGCAGGATTTCGTTTACCGTGAATTCTTCCGCCGTCTGCCCGATCAACTGCTGCTGCTCGGTGAAATCTTCCGGCGTGAAGACCTCGTCAGGGCGGCGGGTTTCAAGCAGGAAGCTGCCGCCGGAGATTCTGGTCTTGGGTGCTGCTGTGGTCGTGGACATGTCTTAATCCTCTAGAGCTGATCGAAATGAAAACCGCAGAGTACGCGGAGGACACTGAGGAAGCACGATTTATTCTAATGCGGGGTTCGTCAGAAATGATAGGGGCGGAAGTAGTACCAGCTTCAAGGCTTTCGACGAGGCCTACGGATCAACCTCGGTGTAGGGCCGAGTTTGTGGCATCCGTAACCTCGCTGCTCGTGCCAAAGTCCACTGCCGTCCTTCAAAGCGATAGAGGGTCAGGTAGCATTGTCCGGCAACTCACGGGAGCCTCGTTCAGCAACATTCTGTAGCGCTGTACCGCTCCATCGTGACTTTGCGTAAGGCTTATGCACTCTTGCCCTTGGGGATCCTTCAAGCAAGCTGCCTGCATGTCCTCGCTAATGCCCCGCGCCTCCGCTGTCAGCAGGTCCGCCCTCGCGCCGAAGGTTGCGCACTGAGTTGGGTTTACGCACTCGGCCCCGTTCCACGATTCCCCCGGCCGGCACTGAGTCGTGGCGATGCAGCTACTGCCGTTCCAGGATTCATTCGGTGGGCACAACGTGGAGGCGGTGTCGGCCGACGCGGCGGTCGCGACACAGGTCCCATTCTTACCCTTCGAACCTCCCGGAGGGCACTCTGCACAGGGGCCGTCTTTGCAGATTCTGCGCCGCAAGTCGGCCTCGGCAGGCTTCGGCTCAGGTTCCTTGCAGAGCCCGTTGGGGCAGATTCTCCGCCGCAGATCTGACTCGGGAGTCTTACTGTCTTTCTCCTTCTCTTTCTCTTTTACCGACGGAGCTTCCCCGATGCGCGGAGACGCAACGATCCTGCCCTCGTTGCCAGACAGTCTTTCGCCCGAGATCACGCGAGACCCGTTCGGTTCGGACGAGCGCGCCGGGGACGCCGCTCTGGCCGCGCTCCAATCCGAGGACGACGGGCCCGAGGCATGGCTGCCCGACGAACTTGGGATGGGTGCCGCGTGGCTCTCGGGAATACTCGCTGGGCTGGGACTACTGGGAGCGCTGGTGTGCGACACGCTCGAAGCTGAGGCACCGCTCGAAGCAGTGCTCGACGAAATGCTCGGCGAGGGGCTGGGAGCAGGGGCAGGCGGCGGGCTGCTCGGAGCAGCGCTGGGCGCTTGAGCAGGCGGAGGACTGCTCGGAGCGTTACTTGTTGAAGAGTGTTGTGCGAAAACAGAGGAGGAGAAAAGCAGTACTACAGCAACAACCAGGCTAGAGAGCCGCATAAAGCACCCCTTACCAACCGCGGGCGATTTTTCCGTCTTACATCCACTTAGACTCAGCCGTCCATCTCAAGGGTAGCGCGGAACCGAGTAAACGAGCGTAAAGACTTGGTAGAGAATTGTCACGAGAAATTTTCGAAGATTCCCGCGGCGCCCATGCCGCCGCCCACGCACATGGTGACCATGCCATAACGTGCATTGCGGCGCTTGAGTTCGCGGATGATCGCTGCCGTCAGCTTGGCTCCGGTGCAGCCCAGGGGATGCCCCAGGGCGATGGCGCCACCGTTGGGATTTACTTTCTGCGGGTCGAGACCCGCTTCTTTCATTACGGCCAGCGATTGCGCGGCGAAGGCTTCGTTTAGCTCGATTACATCGATGTCGGAAAGTTGCAGCCCAGCCATTTTCAGAGCCTTCGGAATGGCGAATACCGGGCCAAGTCCCATTTCTTCGGGCTTGTATCCGGCGGTGGCGAAGGAAACGTAGCGCGCCAGCGGCTTGATGCCGAGTGCCTTCGCGCGCTCGGCGGACATGACTACCGCTGCCGCTGCGCCGTCGGACATTTGCGAAGAATTTCCGGCGGTCACTGTGCCTTTCACGTGGAACGCGGGCTTCAACGCGAGCAGGGCTTCGAGGGAGGTGTCGGCGCGCGGGCCTTCGTCCATTTTGAAAATGATTTCCTGCCGTGTGGGCTTCGAGCCATTCGGCGTAGTGAAGCTCACCGGCACCGGCACAACTTCGTCGTCGAACTTCCCAGCCTGAATCGCGGCGAGCGCCTTCTGATGGCTGCGCAGAGAAAATTCGTCCGCCATTTCGCGCGTGATGCCGAAGCGCTGGGCAAGGCGTTCAGCCGTGAGGCCCATGTTGAGGTAGGCGTCAGGGTAGTGGTCGACGAGCCAAGGGTTAGGCGAAACTTTGTGGCCGCCCATCGGGATCATCGTCATCGATTCCGTGCCGCCGGCGACGATCGCCTCGGCGCCTCCGCTCATGATGCGCTCGGCCGCCATGGCAATCGCTTGCAGTCCGGATGAGCAGAAGCGGTTGATCGTCAGCGCCGAGGTTTCCACCGGCAACCCGGCCCGTAGAGAGGCGATGCGGGCCACGTTCATCCCCTGCTCGGCTTCGGGCATGGCGCAGCCGAGGATGACGTCTTCAATCCCGTACCCGTTCTTACCCCCGGCGCCAAGTTGCGGCACACGGTCCAGCGCGCCCTTGATGGCGATGGCGGCCAGTTCGTCGGGGCGAGTGGCGCGGAGCGTGCCTTTATAGGCGCGCCCTACGGGCGTGCGGACGGATGAGGCAATGATGACTTCTCGCATAGGAGTTCTCGGTTCAGTTCTCGGTTCCAGCGATCAATCTCTTGGATGCTTGGCGCCCCGCGCTCGCTTCACTTGGCCGGAGCGTAGAAATAGTAGTCCGCAGTGTAGCTGCTCTTGGTTTCATCCCCTTTGTGAGCTTCATCGCAGCCCTCTGCCGGGGCCTGGCCACCGTGCGTGTGAACGCGCTGAATCGTGGTCACGTTCGTGAGCTGACCATTTCCAGAATGACTCACAACCTTCACCAGCAGCCAGGGAATCGATCCAGAATCGAGTGCGTCGACTTTTGCTGCGGCTTTCCCTGTGACCTCGCTGCCATCTTTCAATTTCCACGAGGGCCCAGCGGAGTGCTGGCCGATCACCTTGTCTCTTCGGTCGTGAAGCTCGGCTTCGGGCGCTTTGAGCGTCCAACTGAACTTGCCGTCCGCGGTGGCCTGGCAGGTATAGATCTGCGAGCCAGTTGCGTGCGCGTACAGGACAACCTCTTCGCCCGTGGGAACCTGAATGGCGTCGGGAACGTCGGGAGGCGATTCTTTCAGCGGAGCATCTTTGGCTTGGGCATTCGCGAACGACGTTCCAAGAAACAGGACGCTTAGCCCAAGGATGGCGGCAGCACCTCGAAAAAATTCTCGCATGAGGGCGATTGTAGCAGGCCACAATCCCGCCCACTCAAGGCTTTTCCCAATGCGTCGTGTTGAATTGCTTGGGATCAAACGTTCCCGGATCGAGATTTGCATTGCACAGAATGTCCGAATAGTCCTCGCTGAAGACTTTCTTTTCGTCCACGTAAACTTCGACGCGAGCCGCGACCCAGCCGCCCGCCATCTCGCGGTAATCTTCAAAGCGAATGTCCTGAAACTTGGCCGGATCCGCCTGCGTTGGCTCGAACAGCCGCACAAACAGCAGATTCTTTTTGTCGACCCAGAACTGTTTGGACTTCAGATCGCCCTTTGCCGCGCCAACCACGTAGACCGGTTGCCCCTCCCAGGTCTCCTCGTGGACCTTGGTGAGGTCGTAGCCTTCATCCTTCGCGACTTTGGCTGTGGCTTCCGGGGTCTGGCGGTACACGTCAAATCCCAAGACCAGCAGCATGTTTTGGAGCGGGCGAGTCCCCACTTGCTTGCCTTCGTGGAATATCGTGAGGGTTCCATCGACCAGAAGGTATCCGTTGTTATCGCTTGGAGTTCCAATATCGATGCGCAACTTCCCGGGAGCGGACAGAGCTTCATGCCAGATCTCAGCTTTGCTGGTGCCGTCGGGATTATAGGTTGTGCTCTTCTGGGTGAAGCTCAAGGTTTCGTACCACGACTTCGCGTAGCGATCATGCATGACCCGCAGGACGTCCTCACCAGTTCGGACGTCTTCGGCGTGAGCCAGGGTGAAGCTCAAGAGAATCAGGAGGGGCAACCGCAGTCTCGCAGATTTCATGCGCGTCCTCTCGGTATGGTTAACGTATATGGATTGAACATAGATGGCGAAGGATGACAAAGGTCTGGTCGGAACTGTTCCACGGTTTTCCCGGCGCACGATATCTACTGCATTGTTTCACGCGAGATGCCGGATGCGCCCAGTAGCTTTGCGTTCAAAGATCCGCCCGCGAAGAGCATTTCCTCCAATGCGGCATCCACATCTTTTGATGTCAGAGGACCGTCTTTGCCGTCTTGGAGATTGAACTGGGCGGCACGCCGCATCAGTTCCTTGATGAAAGCTGCGCTCGCACCCTTACTCTTTTTCACCAGCGATTCGACCACCTCATCAGAGAGCGGCAATCCGCAGGCGTAAAGGCGGACAAGCTGGCGGCGGGCCAGCTCGTCGGGCAAGGGGAATTCAATCGCCTGGTCAACACGACCGGGACGGGAGGCCAGCGCTGCTTCTAGCTGCTCAGGGCGGTTCGTAGTGAGCACGAACAACACCGCAGCATCCTCACGGAGTCCATCCATCTCATTGAGCAACTTGTTCAAGAGGCTCTCGTCGCACGGACCGTACATTTCCTCGCGCTTACGAGCGATGAGATCGACGTCCTCGACCACAATCATTGCGGGCTGCAGGAAACGTGCGAGCTGGAAATAATGATCGAGCAGAGCGACCTGCTCCGCGGTAACGAGTAAAGTAGTGTGATCAGGCAGCTGGCTGGCGAGGTAGTGAATGGTGTGGGTCTTTCCCGTTCCTAGTGGACCATAGAACAGCAAACCCTTCTTGATCGGCATGCCGAGCTCCTGAAGCTTCTCGCGCTGCGCGATAAAATCTCTTACATTCCGGTCAAGGAGCTGAAGAGTCTTCGCAGGTAGAATCACCTCTTCGCGGCGCACGACGCGCAGCTTGTGGACCCGCAGAGTACCTATTTGCCCGGAATAGCGGTCGGGCTGTTCGAGGGAAATAACCTTCCCCCGATAAGAGGCCGTTTTCTTAACGAGTGCCTCAAGCTCCTCAAACATCCGTCGCGACAGACTTGAACCAAGCTCACCTGGTGGCACAGCGATCTCAAGGTGCCCGCCAGTCGTCCGGCCATAACTCTGTGCGGCGCTCATCAGAAGGGCATAGGGCGTCTTGCCGGAAAGGGCGAGCCACAACCCTTGTCGAAGACAGCGGGCCGGGAGAGTGTCGCCGATATCTACCTCTTCGTACTGGAGTGGGGAGATCACTGCGGGATCGTGAACGTTCTGCATGAGATTGGCAAAAGTCAGCGTCTCGTGACTGTACTGTCTGTGGACTCCGTAGAGCTTCACGCCCGGGCTGTCGATTAGCTTATCGAGAGCGGACTGCGTGTCCACTCGTGCTGCGATAGGGAAAGTACGACTCGAAGTGACCAAGTCATGCAGACGAGTCTTGCCAAAATGCCTCTTCAAGGCAGCTTCCGCGAGGACGAGAACTGGCTTACGCTTCCTTTTCATATATCCATCATGCAATGTAGCAGAGGATCCTTCGAGTGCCTACAGAGTAGGGACTACACGAGCGTGCATCTCAGTTCCTCAGCGTCTTCCCCGTCTTCAGCGTGTACTGAATCCTCTCCTGCGTCTTTTTCTCGCCACACAGTGATTTGAAGCCTTCGCGCTCCAGATCGAGAATGTACTGCTCGCTCACGGGGGTGCCGGGCGTGACGTTGCCGCCGCAGAGGACCTCCGCAATCTTTGCGCCCAGCTTCACTTCGTAATCAGTGATGAAGCCGCCCTGGCGCATCATGTGGACGCCCATCTTGAGCGTGGCGAGAAGGTTCTCGCCCGGAGCTGGGATGTCGGTACGCGGTACGGGCGGCTCGTATCCGGCGCGGACCAGTTCGAGGGCGAGCGTCTTGGCGTCGGAGAGTACTCGCTCGCGGTTCATGGTGATACGGTCGCTGTCATTGAGGAAGCCGAGGGCGCGGGCCTCGTGCGCCGATGTCGCGACCTTGGCGGTTGCGATGTTTTCAAACGCTCTCTTCATCGCTTCCAGCATCTCGATAGATCCCGCGAGGGCTTCGCCCGAAGCCTTGCCGTGCGCAGCAGATGCGCCGTCGACGACGCGCAGCAGCATTTCTTTGCAGCCTCCTCCGCCGGGCAGCAGGCCGACGCCGACTTCGACCAGCCCGGTGTAAAGTTCAGCATGCGGCTGGCGTGCCGCGGCGTGCAGCGAGATTTCCGTGCCGCCGCCCAGACAGAGTCCGAACGGCGCAGACACAACCGGCTTGGGCGAGAACTTAATGGCCTGGGTCATGCCTTGGAATTGGCGAATGCCGAGGTCGACGTCGTCCCATTCTTCTTCCTGCACGCTCATGAGCAGGAGCATGAGGTTGGCGCCGACGGAGAAATTCGTCGCGTCGTTCGTGATGACGAAGGCGTCGAAAGCGTCGCCCGGGCCGCCGGGCTTCAAGGTTTGCAGGATGAGGCCGACAATGTCTGCCCCGAGCGAGTTCATCTTGCTATGGAACTCGATGCAGGCCACGCCATCGCCGAGATCGACCAGCGATGCTCCGGAATTCTTCTTGACGACGCCGTTGGATTTTTTGGCGACGGTTACCGACCAAACCCCAGCAGGAACCTGAACTGGTTGCCAGTTGCCGGTTGCCAGTTGCCAGTACTTCCGGCCCGAGGCCGTCTTGGCGTCATCGGCATACCAGGATTTCTGTCCAGACGCGAGCAGCTGCTCTACATTCACCGCGACCGGCTTTCCTTCTTTTTTCATGCGAGCGACCGTGGCTTCCACTCCGGCGGCGTCCCAAAGTTCGAAAGGGCCAAGCTCCCAACTGAAGCCCATGCGCATCGCGCTGTCGATTTCCACGATCGAGTCAGAAATTTCAGGCACGCGGTTGGCGGAGTAGGTCCACAAGTCAGCGAGCGACGACCACAGGAACGCTCCGGCCTTGTCGCCTTTTTGCGGTGCGCCGCCTTCCAGTCCAAGAAGCGTCCGCAGGCGAACGCTGGTGTCTTCGATGTTCTTGGCCATGTCGAGCGAGGCGAATTTCGGTTTCTGCCGGGGATGGTATTCGAGCGTCTTCCAGTCAAGGGCCAGGCGCTCGTCTTCTTTGCCTTCGCCACCTTTCGCTTTCTTGTAGAAGCCGCCTTTCGTTTTGTCGCCCAGCCATTTGCGCTCAATCATCTGCGTAAAGAAGCCGGGCAGGCGAAGGTCACTGCGTTCGTCGTGGACGTTCGCGGTCATGTTACCGACCACGTGACCGAGGACGTCCAATCCCACTAAGTCGATCGTGCGAAAAGTCGCTGATTTCGGCCAGCCCACGGCTTGCCCGGTGAGCGCGTCAACCTCTTCGATGGTGAGGTCCATTTCCTGCATCAGGCGCATCACGTTCAGCACCGAGAACGTGCCGATGCGGTTGCCGATAAAGTTGGGAGTATCTTTCGCGATGACGACACCCTTGCCCAGCTGTACGTCGCAGAAGTGCGCCACAGCGTCGATGGCGGCGAGGTCCGCTTCCGGCGTGGGTATAAGTTCGAGCAGGCGCATGTAGCGCGGCGGATTGAAGAAGTGCGTCCCGAACCAGGCGCGGCGGAAATCATCGGAGAAACCCTCCGAGATTTTGCCGACAGGCAGCCCGCTGGTATTCGTAGTGACAATGGTCCCGGGTTTGCGGGCGGCTTCTACTTTGCGAAGCAGCGCGCGCTTGAGTTCGAGATTCTCGACCACAGCTTCGATGATCCAGTCCACCTCAGCAAGTTTTTTCAAGTCGTCATCGAAATTACCTACGGTGACGAAGCGGGCGAGTGAAGCATCCATGAACGCCGCAGGCTTGGATTTTGTCGCGGCGTCGAGACCGGCGGCCGCAATCTTGTTGCGCGCGGCAGCGCCGGCGCCGGGCGGAACATCTGCTGGAATGATGTCGAAAAGATAACTGGGAACGCCGGCGTTGGCGAAGTGCGCGGCGATGCGGGCGCCCATGGTTCCGGCACCGAGGATCGCAACTTTATTAATGCGCTTCATGGACTAAGCCTCGAATAAAGACTTAAACGCAGAGGGCACTCGTCGACTTTGCTCAGGGCAGGCCCGGAGCACAGGGTAAAACAATCAATGGCCCTATGGCAGTTTATCCACTGCCCAGTCATTGTTGCCAGTGTTGATCACGATAATGCTGGAGAACCTTCGGCGGGGGTGCAGCTTTTTCGAGTCACCCGAAACCAGGACGACCGGGAACTCATATTGGCCGCGCTTCACCAGCTTGCCGCGTCCGATTTCATAAGCCGAAGGCGCGGGGTTGGAGAAAAACTGCTCGACAACATCTGTGGTAGCCGCCTCTTTGGCATGGCTGGTGAGGAGCACCATCCCATTTTCGACATCGCCGGACTGCCACGCTTGAAGCAAGTGATCAGCAGCGGCGAGCGCGGGGGCGTAGCCGGGGCCCAGAGCAGCGACAGGCGGGGTCTTGCCTGCCAACGGCGAAGTCAAAAGCGCAACCCACAGAATCAATGAGGGCAACCGGCAAGGGAAGGCAGGATGCCTTCCCGACAGCCCGCGGGACGCGGGCGCTACAGGATAGGGCGCTACATGATGCATTGTTTCGCGAAGGGGCATGGAAGCATTATGCGGGATGCGGCGGCTTAGAAGAAATTCAGCAGCACCCTCTACCTAGAGTTCAGGGTGGGCCTTAACATACTCCAGCGCGCGCCGTGCCATCTGTTTTTCCCCACCATAGGCCAGCAGCGTCGCAGCATCGTCCAGCCTTACCCATCGGGCGCGAGCGACTTCAATTCGCATTTCAGGTGTCACGTCGTTAATGCGGCCGGAGCGGTAGCGCATCAGGTAGAAGCTGACAATTTTGAAAACGCGCTTGCCGTCGCTCCAGGCGCGTGTATAGACGTACTTGCTGTCGCCCAGCTTGGTGACCACATCAGCGGTCACTCCGGTCTCCTCGTAAACTTCCCGGATGGCGGTTTCGAGCGGCTTCTCGCCCGGATCCACCAGGCCCTTGGGCAGGGCCAGCACGCGCTTTCGCCAGGCAACGGAATGGCGTGGTCTTTCTCCCTTGGAACCCGACTTGGATCCAGCATTAGATCGGCGCACCACGGCTCTGGCAGATTCCGTAGGAGGCTCAATGGCAGCCATCCACCAGGCCCCGTCGCGCCTCCGAACCACCACGCCGCCAGCCGAGATCTCTCGCACCATTATTCCGCAAGTTAGCAGGATTACAGGAGTTAGTCATCCCCTCCTGAGGCGGGGTAACACCCAGGTAACACGGTGGCGCTTCGCCCGTAACTTAGATGGCACCAACGTGCTCTGCAGCTTTCCCCGCGAAAGTGGCATCCTAAATAGGTAGAAGTAGGTGGGGTTCCGGTGAAGAGTCTCGGCAACATCATCCGGTCAGTACAGGCCTTTGGACGGGAACTCTCCCGCAAGGGCCCGGTGGCGGAACCGCGGGTTCCAGCGATCGGACTGGCGCTGGGTGGCGGTTTTGCGCGCGGCATGGCGCATATCGGAGTCTTGAAGGTTCTGGAAGAAGAAGGAATCCCGATCCGCTTCATCGCGGGCACCAGCGTGGGCGCACTGATCGGAGCCTGTTATTGCAGCGGCCTCACTATCGAAGAGCTCGAGAAAGTCGCGCACGCGGTTCGCTTCACCACTTTTGCACGCTGGACCGTCTCACGCTACGGCTTCGCCTCCAACGACCGCATGGTGACGTTTCTGGAGCGCACGTTGAAGGTGAAAACTTTCGAGGAGTTGCGCATCCCTTTGGGCGTCACCGCCACCGACTTCAACAGCGGCGAAGGTGTGGTCTTTCATTCCGGGTCGATCGTCGATCCCGTGCGCGCCAGTTGTGCCTATCCTGGAATGTTTCTGCCGGTCGAGATTCGCGGCCGCTACCTGGTGGATGGCATGCTCTCGTATCCCGTGCCCACCGCGCCGCTGCACGAAATGGGCGCAGACCGGGTGATCGCCGTGCATCTACGCGGACAGTGGACGAAGAACGGCGCACCCCGCCATCTTTTCGACGTGATCGGACAATCCTTCGCCATCGCGCAGGACCAGATGAGCCATCTCTGGCGAGGCGCCGCCGACGTGATCGTCGAACCAGACGTGGCTGGCTTCTCCTACGATGACTTCAAACGCGCCGGAGAGTTGATCAGCGCCGGTGAAGTAGCAACGCGGAAAGTACTGCCCGAAGTGCGCAAGTGGCTGGAAACTTGGGAAGGAACGCCGGTCGCCACGAAAGCAAGTACCGCGGTGTCGCGTCCCGCGCCCATGCCCGCGGATTAAGACTGTGGTTCCTCTGTTCCAAAGGCCCGACTGGTCTCACAGGTGGGTGACGAGGCTCTCGATGGATTTAATGCTGTTGGTTAGGTAATCCTGCTTGACCTGAACACGATGCCCGTTGATCGTTTGTTTTCCAGCTTGCAATTTTGAGAAGGGCAGACCCTTCGCGAAGGCGACTACGCCTGTCGTTTGGAAGTCCCTGATATCTACAAAGCCGGCTTCAGCCGAGCTGAACGAAAAGATATCGGGATTTGTCTTCAACAACCCTTCAATCTCGTTCTGGATTGCGGCAAGCACCGCAGCGTAGGCGGATGCTGACCCCATGTACTGGGTTATGCGATTCTTCGCAATTAAGTGGACCTTTGGAAGGGCGCGCTTTTCATCCTTGAGCTTTGTCGCGAATGCATAGGATGCGTAGATCTCGGACGGCAGCTTTAATCCGAAGATCAGTGAAAATGCATTCTGTATTGCCCGACGAGAAGAGTCGTCCGCCATCACCGGCAAAATGATGCGGTCGGTGGTTGCCAGGGCAATTTGTGTGTACAACGAAAAACTCGGATTACAGTCCATGAAAACCGTGTCGTACTCGTCCTTGACCTGGTCCAAGAACGTTTTTAGCCAGTCGATAACTGCGATCCACGCGTTCGTACCAGGAATGTTTTGATTCGCTAGCGTGTTCACTGCGTTCGCCTGCAGCTCGAGCAGCGGGTCGCCGCACACTAAGTCGACGTTGGACGGGATTCCACCGTTGAACGCGCGCGGTTGGCTGATGAAGTCGCGGGCGTTAAATGCAGGCGGCGCATACGGCGACGGCAGGCGAAGCTGAAAATACCCGCCCAGGCTACATCGCGGTACCTGACCGTGACGCCCCAGCAGCTTCTCACTGCCCTTGTTGTTGAGGCCGCCCAACATCAGCTCAGATAGATTTGCTTGCGGACAGATGTCGATTGCAAGCACCCTCTTGGTCGGGTACTTCTCGGCATACCGGACAATCGACTGGAAAGCCAAGCTCGTCTTGCCCGTGCCGCCCTTGTTGTTCCAGAACGCATACTTTACATCCATAGTCGCTCCTTCAATCCGTGATCCGTAACTTTGGGACGTATATATGTCCAAGTTGGACGTGTTATAGTATCAAATGGACACTATAATGTCAAATTTGGCCATGGCCCCATACCGCTGCGTCCGAGGTTACGCTAAATGCCATCTCGTTTGGTTCTCACCCTTCGTTGACTCACCTGCCTCCCCCACGTAAGATTTCGGCCAGTGATTGGCCAGACCATCTCGCACTACCGCTTGATCGAGAAGCTCGGCGGCGGCGGTATGGGCGTGGTCTACAAAGCGGAAGACATCAAGCTGCACCGCTTCGTTGCTCTGAAATTCCTGCCTGACGCCGTGGCCAAAGATCCCCAGGCTCTGGCCCGTTTTCAGCGCGAGGCCCAGGCCGCTTCCGCCCTGAACCATCCCAACATCTGCACGATTTACGAGATCGATGAGCAGGGCGGCCAGGCCTTTATTGCCATGGAGTTTCTGGATGGCCTCACCCTCAAGCACGCCATCGGATCCCGCCCGCTCGAGACCGACACGCTGCTTCAACTGGCCATCGAAATTGCCGATGCGCTCGACGCGGCCCATGCCGAAGGCATTGTTCACCGCGACATCAAGCCGGCCAACATCTTTGTCACCAAGCGCGGCCACGCCAAGATTCTCGACTTCGGCTTGGCGAAGGTGGCAGCTGGCGGCGCTTCTGGCAGGACGCTAGGCGCTACCCCAACCATGGACTCGGACCACCTCACCAGCCCCGGCACGATGCTGGGCACCGTCGCTTACATGTCGCCGGAACAGGTGCGTGGCCGCGACCTGGACGCCCGCTCCGACCTGTTTTCCTTCGGCGCCGTGCTCTATGAGATGGCAACTGGCGATGTGCCCTTTCATGGAGAGAGTTCGGCGGTGATCTGCGAGGCCATCCTGAATCGCGCGCCGGTCGCGGTCGTGCGGCTGAATCACGATGTTCCTGCCAAGCTCGAAGACATCATCAACAAAGCCCTGGAGAAAGATAGCAACCTGCGTTACCAGCACGCATCCGAGATGCGCAGCGACCTGCAACGCCTGAAGCGTGACACGGATACGGGACGGATGGCAATGTCTTCTTCGGCGGCGGTCGACCAAACCAGCGCCGCGCCCGGAGCACAGATTTCCGGTCAACATAGTTCCGGTCGAAAAGGTGCAGTGAGTGAAGTCGCACCCTCGCCCTCGGAAAAGAAACCTTCCAACAAAGTGATCGGAGTGATTGCCGCGGTTGTGGTCATAGGGCTGGTCGCCGGTTTGTGGTACTTCAAGCAGCCCTCCGCGCCCGTCGTCAGCACCGCCAGCCAGAAGACGGTCGCCGTGCTGCCACTGCAAAATCTGGGAGCCGACAAAGATCTGGATTTCCTTCGCCTCGCCCTCGCCGACGAAATCGCAACTTCGCTCAGCTACGTTCGCTCGCTGACCATCCGTCCGTTTGCCACCACGAGCAAATACGACTCTCCCACGCAAGACCTGCAAGAAGCCGGACACGCGATGCGCGTGAGCGATGTCATCACGGGACATTTTCTGAAAGAAGGCTCGCAGCTTCAGATCACGCTCGAAGCCATCGACATCGAGAACAACCGGACGCTGTGGCGCGACACCATGACCGTCGCTGCGCCCGACATGATCGCCATGCGCGGCGAGATCACGGCGAAAGTTCGCCAGGGACTGGTTCCCGCGCTCGGCGCGGGAACGGATTCCGCGGAGGGCGCCACTCGTCCCAAGAATGAAGAGGCCTACGACCTTTACCTGCGCAGTATCTCGATGCCGCATGATCCACAGCCCAACAAAGATGCCATTGCCATGCTGGAGCGCGCTGTAGGGCTGGACCCCAGCTACGCGCCCGCCTGGGCCTCTCTCGGAATTCGAGAGCATTACGATGCGGCCTATTCGAACGGCGGCGAGGTTATGGCTCAGCGTTCGAACGCCGCGCTGGAACGAGCGCTGGCCCTGGATTCCAACCTCACCGTCGCAGCCGGTTGGTTGATTGACAATCAGGTCGAGAGAGGTGAGTTCGTCAGGGCCTACAAGGATGCGAAGGCGCTGGTGGAGCGGCATCCGGAGAACGCGTCAGCCCACTTCTCTCTGGCTTATGTGCTTCGCTATGGGGGCGCCATCGAGGAATCAGGGCGTGAGTGTGATGCGGCGCTGGCCTTGGACCCGGGGAACTATAGCCTCCGCTCCTGTGCTTTTACCTTCGATCAACTTGGCAACTACGCGCGGGCGATGGATTTTCTTCAACTCGACGCTGGGTCGGCATGGGCCGCTAGCAACGTCGTGCGGCACTACATTCGCGATGGAAAGTTAGCGCAGGCCAAGGAAATTGCCGAGAAACACAGGGATACAAATCAATTCGGCCTCCCGTTGATAGCGGCGTGCTTGGAGAACCCTGCGTCCGCCGAAGTGGCATTCCTCGCCCGGACAGATGCAGCCAGGTTAGTCGCCGCTCCCGACCCCGAGCCGCGTTATGTTCTTGCGGGCGATCTTCTATTCTGTGGGCAAAAAGATCTCGCGGTGCAATCGATCAAGAGTTCCATCGCCGGGCACTTCTGCGCCTATACCGGTTTGCAGAATGATTCCGTGTGGGCGAAGCTGCGAGGCACCCCGGAATTTAATGAGATACTCTCCGTCGCGAAAAAATGCCAGTCGGATTTCCTGGCGCAGAGATCCCGAGCCTCACCGTAAATCCTTCGGCTTAGGCGGCAGGCGCAACCTTCTCCGCCTCCTCGCAAATCCTCTTCCACGCCCGCTCCACATGTCTCGCCTCCGTGTTGGTCTGGCCCACGCAGAGCCGCAGCGTCAGCTTCCCGTTCAGCTTGGTGTGCGTGAGGAATAAATCCCCGCTGCGGTTCAGCCGGTCCATGATGGCCTGACTTGCCGCGTCTCCACCTTTGTGACGGAAGCAGACTAGGTTCAGCGGTACGGGCGCCGGTATCTCAAAGCGAGCGTCGTCGCGCATCCACCCCGCGAACCGTTGCGTGAGCTGCACGTGCCGCCGAATGTGGTGCTGCAAGCCTTCCACCCCGTAATGTCGGATCACGAACCACAACTTCAGCGAGCGGAATCGCCGCCCGAGCTGGATGTGCCAGTCGCGGTAGTCAATCACCGCGCCCGATTCTGTAGCCTGGTTCCTCAAGTATTCCGGCAGGATGCTCAGCGTCTGAATCAGCGCCTTGCGGTCCGCGACCCAGAAGCAGTTGCAGTCGAAGTTAGTGAACATCCACTTGTGCGGATTAAAGTTGTAGCTGTCGGCGAATTCGACTCCATTTTGAAGATGGCGGAACTCCGGGCAAAGGGCCGCCGTGCCCGACATGGCCGCATCCACGTGCAGCCAAAGATTATGCTGCTTCGTTACGCGAGCGATCGCGGCGATCGGGTCCATCGCGTTCGAAGAAGTCGTGCCCACCGTAGCGCACACAAAGCAGGGAACGAGCCCGGCGCGCTTGTCGGCGTCAATCTGGCGGGCGAGAGCGTCGGGGCGCATGGCGAAGTTTTCGTCCACTTCGATCAGCCGCAGATTGGAGACGCCGATGCCCGCGATCATCGCCGCCTTCTGCAAAGAAGAATGCGCCTGCGTCGACGCATAAGCCACGATGCGCCCATCGCATCCCTTCTGGTTGCTGGCGTAGTTGGTCGCCCGTTCGCGCGCGGCCAGCAGGGCACACAGCGCCGCGCTCGACGCGGTGTCTTGAATCACGCCGCCGCCGGTATTGGTTGACAGAAATTTCTCCGGCAAGCCCAGCATGGGCACCAGCCAGTCGAGCACATGCGTTTCCAGTTCTGTGCAAGCTGGACTGGTCGACCAGAGCATGCCCTGCACGCCCAGACCGGAAGAGAGAAGATCGCCGAGAATTCCGGGCCCGGAGGCGTTGCACGGGAAGTAAGCGAAGAAATTCGGCGACTGCCAGTGCGTAACTCCAGGAAGAATCAGGTTCTCGACGTCTTTCAGCAGCGCGTCAAACGGCTCTCCGTGGGCCGGAGGATGCGCCGGCAGCGACGCGCGAATCTGCCCCGGCTTCACCTGCGAGAGCACCGGGAACGACTCGATCCGTGAGTGGTAGTCGGCGATCCAGTCGACCACGGCATGGCCGTGGCGGCGGAACTCGTCGGGCGTCATGTGAAAAGATTTTTCTTCGTGCATTGTTCTCCAGAAAATCTATGAAACCAAAATGGATGCGAACTCGAACGACTCCTCCTATCGCAGCCGTCCAAAGAACATCCGCGTTTTGTATTCGAACGTGGCCCGGCCCTCGAGCGCGTGCTCATCGAAGATGCGGCGCAGCTCTCGCAGCATGGGCCGGTGTTGCGAATGCTCCGGCCCCGGCGCATACGACGACGACATCAGCCGCCCTTCCACCCCGGCGTAGTCAAACTCCTGCCGGATGGGAAACGCTCGTTCTTGAAACAGAGTTGGATCGAAAAACTGATTCACCTGTGCAGTCGTATGTTCGTGGCGAATGTCCTGATAGTCGGTGCCGTACTTCAGCAGGAGTTGCTCGTACTCGCGCAAGAACGCCGTCGAATCCGTGAGCCGCTCGTTCCACAGCAATACCAGCCAACCCCCGGGCTTCATGATGCGAACGAACTCGCTCCGTGACCGCTGGCGATCGAACCAGTGCGCGGCCTGTGCCGCGGTGATGAAGTCCACGCTCTGGTCTGCCAGCGTGGTGGCCTCGGCGGTTCCCGCAACGCTGGTGAACTTCCCTGTGAACTGCGGGAACGCCGCCAGCAGGCGCTCGCCAGCCTCCCGCATCTCCGAATTCGGCTCGACCCCGAAGACCGGATTGCCATTTTCCAGAAGCAAGAGCGTCCAAATCCCGGTGCCGGAGGCGATGTCGGCAACCGCATGGCCAGGCGTCAGGCAGCATTCGGCCTTCAGCGTCTGCAAAACCTCAGGCGGATACCCCGGTCGGTAACGCACATAGTTTTCTACCCGATCAGAGAAGCGGCTGGTGGCGTTGGAAGCGGGCATAAGGCTGAAATGTAGCAAGATTTTTCATCTTGCCAGAAAGCCATTTTAATTGCAGGATAGGGATATTGTCCTTCCCCAACGGGCCCCCCTGCACCCCAAGCCCGGGCAACTTCGGTAATGAAAGAGACAAACTCGGAAGTCCTCCTCAGCTTCAAGTGCGGTACCATTTCAAGTGAGCGGGTTCCAGTGAAGATGAAAGTTTCGATTGCATGAGAGTCGTCATCAAAGTCGGCACCAGCCTGATCGCCCCCGGCGGCCAGATTGACGCGAACCTGCTGCGCGCCATGGTCGATCAATTCGACCTCAGCAAGAACGAGTATCTGATCGTTACTTCCGGCGCGATTGCGGCTGGCATGTCCGGGCTGGGCTTGGAGAAGCGCCCCACCGGCGTCCCTGGCATGCAGGCCTGCGCAGCCGTGGGCCAAAGCAAGCTTATGCACACCTACGAGCGCCTGTTCTTCGGCAAGAAGGTGGTAGCGCAACTTCTGCTTTCGAGTGACGACTTCACTTCGCCCGTCCGCTACCGCAACCTGCAGAACGCTCTGGCCGAGCTGCTTTCGCTGGGAGTCGTGCCGATTGTGAATGAGAATGACAGCGTCTCGGTGCGCGAACTGGAAGGCGCTTTTGGTGACAACGACGAATTGAGTTCTCTGCTGGCCACAGCGGTGAAGGCCGACTGGCTCCTGCTGCTCACCAACGTTGACGGATTTCTAATGCCCAATGGGGGGAAGAAGTCGCGTAAGAAACCGAAACTCGTCCGCGTGGTGCGCAAGCTAACTCCCGCTCTCGAAGCGCAGTGCAACGGCAAGAGCGCCCAGGGACGTGGTGGCATGATTTCCAAGCTGCGCGCCGCCAAGCTCGCCAGCGAAGGTGGCGTACACGTCGCCATCGTGAATGGACGCCATCCCCAGGGCATCACGCTGGCCATGCAACGCAAAGTCGGAACCTATTTTCCTCCGTCGAACGGGAAATACTGATGGCGACGACGATTGCCAACTCGGCATCCACGCACGAAAAACTTCTGCGCGCGCGCGAAGCGGCGGGGAAGCTCGCGCTGCTCTCCACGGACGAGAAGAATGCGTTGTTACTGGCAATTGCCGACGCGATTGAAGCCCAGACCCTGACCATTCTCGCCGCCAACCGCGAGGACATGGAAAGTTCCGGCCTCGAAGGCGCCATGCGCGACCGCCTGCTGCTGACTGAGGCACGAATCAAAGGCATGGCACAAGGCGTGCGCGATGTCGCTGCGCTGGCGGACCCGATCGGCGAGACCCTGGCAGAGTGGACCCGCCCCAACGGCCTGCGCATCCGCAAAGTGCGCGTGCCGCTCGGAGTCGTCGGAATCATTTACGAATCGCGCCCGAACGTCACTGTCGATACCGCCGTGCTTGCGCTGAAAACGGGCAATGCCATTGTGCTGCGCGGCGGCAAGGAAGCGGCCCGCAGCAACCAGCGTCTGGTGGAGATTCTCGCTGCCGTCCCGGGAGTGCCCGAGGGCGCAATCGAACTCCTCGATTCCAGCACGCGCCAGTCGGTGCAGGAACTGATCAAGGCCCGCGGGTTGGTGGATGTGATCATTCCGCGAGGTGGTGCAGGCCTGATCACATTCGTCACTGAGAATTCCTCGGTGCCGGTGATCGAAACCGGAGCAGGGAACTGTCACATCTTCATCGATGAGTCCGCCAACTTCGACATGGCCGACCCCATCGTGATCAACGCCAAAACGCAACGCCCGTCGGTATGCAATGCCGCCGAAAAGCTGCTCGTGCATGAGAAGGTCGCCGCCGAGTATGTCCCACGAATCGTCAAGAAGCTGATCGATGCCGGAGTCGAAGTTCGGGGAGACGGAAAATCCCGCAGCTTAGCCGCTGGACTGAACGTTGAACCGGCCGCCGAGCAAGACTGGTATGAAGAATACCTCCGCCTCTGCATGGCAGTTGCTGTGGTCGCGAATGTGGAAGATGCCATCGCGCACATCAATCGCTATTCCACGAAACACTCCGATTCCATCATCACGCACAACGAAGCCAACGCCCGCAAGTTTCTGCACGCCGTAGATTCGGCCGCGGTGTACTGGAACGCCTCAACCCGTTTCACCGATGGCGCAGAATTCGGCTTCGGCGCCGAGATGGGCATCAGCACCCAGAAACTCCACTGCCGCGGCCCTTTCGCGCTGGCGGAGCTGACTTCTTCGAAGTACGAGATTGTCGGGACGGGGCAGGTAAGATAGTTCTTCAGTCGACCGACACTCATCGCCGCCAAACCGGAACGCGCATCACATCAAAGTGATGATCGTAGGTCCAAACCTCAACCTTCAGGCGCGTGGCCAAAGTCGCGACCGTCGCATCTACCAAGCTGATGTCCTGATCGGATAATGCGCGCAAAATGGCGCAAGCAACCGAATAGTCTTCTGGTGTTGGATTTATCAACGAGGCTTCTACGGCGTTCCCCAGCCACCGCAAGGCGCCTTGGGATCCGAAACGCTTCAGGATGAGGTTGTAGGCCTCCAGCAGAATCGGGTAAGAAATTAGTACGATCCGGCCGTCCCGGTCTAACTCGTCGATCTCCCGCAGGGCCCTGTCGTGATCGCGATCGTCTTCGTCCGTGGCGGCGAACAGCGGGCCTGTATCGGCCAACACGGCGTGCATTACTTCTTAGTACCCGCGAGGTAAGCGTCGTGTTCCTGGCTTATGTCGGTGCGGCCACTCCTGCCCAACGGGGTGATTCTGAAGGGGCGGCGGTTGGCGAGAAAACCCCTTTGCTTGAGGTACTCACGCAGCGCCGTTTGCACTACTGTGGTAAGAGATGGCGGAGCTTCCTGGGATTGCCGGTAGCTATCGACGGCCTCGGCTAAGTCGTCAGGAAGCGTCATGGTGGCTCGCTTCATTGGGTTAGTATACACCAACTGGTGAAGCTGGTGCAACGAGCCATTTGTGATACCTTACTCCCCTAAGTCTGCCGCCGACAACATGAGATCTCTTGCCATCCTACTTCTTTTGACCGTCATTTCTCCAAGCGTTCCAAAGGCTGAGGGAGGACGCAGCGACACGTCCGCCACTCAGACCATCTTCGGTTTCCGCGACTCCGCTACCGAATCCGCCACCGATGCCCGCTTCCTAGCGGTCCCCGACCCCAAACTGGCCGAAGAACACCTCCGCACGCTGACCCAAGCCCCGCACATGGCCGGCACTCCCGAAGACAAAGCTACTGCCGACTACGTAGCCCAGAAGTTTCGCGCCGCCGGGCTCGATACCGAGATCGTCGAATACAAAGTGTGGATCAACTATCCCGTAGAGATCAGCGTAGACATCACCGCGCCCGCCGGAGTCGAAATGCACGGCCCCACCCGAGAGCACGTCGATGGCGATCCTTATGACGGTGACCCGCGCGTGGTGATGCCGTTCAGCAGCATGTCGCCCTCAGGGGATGCTGAAGCCGAAGTGGTGTACGCAAACTACGGCACGCCGGAGGATTTCGACAAACTGGAGAAGTTGAAGATCGACGTGCGCGGCAAGATCGTGCTGGTGCGCTACGGCCAGAATTTCCGCGGTGTCAAGGTATTCGTCGCACAGGAACACGGCGCGGCGGGAGTGCTTCTATATTCGGATCCGTTCGACGACGGCTGGCGGCGTGGCGACAAGTATCCCGACGGCCCGTGGCGGCCGGAGACCGCAGTTCAGCGCGGGTCGGTCGGATACATGTTCGAGTATCCCGGAGATCCGACGACGCCGGGCTTTGCGTCGCTGCCTTCGTTGCCGGAAGGCAAGCGCGTCTCTCCCGAGAAATCCGCGCAGATGCCGAAGATTCCAGTCACGCCCCTTTCCTACCACGATGCCTCGCCGATTCTCCAGCATCTCGCGGGCCCTGACTCGCCGCGCGAATGGCAGGGTGCTCTACCTTTTACCTACCACGTGGGACCGGGTCCGGTGCGCGTGAAGGTGCATCTCAAACAGGATTATCAGTTCCGCACTCTATGGGATGTGATCGGCCGTGCGCCGGGCAGCTCGTTCCCGGACGAGTGGGTGGTGGCTGGAAACCACCGCGATGCGTGGGTCTATGGCGCGGTCGACCCCAACAGCGGCACCGCTGCGATGCTCGAAGCTGTCCACGGCATTGGCGAGTTGCTGAAGTCTGGCTGGAAACCCAAACGCACCATGGTTTTTTGCAGTTGGGACGGCGAGGAAGAAGGTTTGATGGGCTCGACGGAGTGGGCCGAGCAACACGAATCCGAACTGGCCAATTCCCCCGCCTATTTCAACATGGATGTGGCCGTTTCCGGACCGAAGTTCGGCGCCTCTGCAGTGCCCAGCTTGAAGCAGTTCGTGCGCGATGTGACCAAAGCCGTTCCCAGTGCCAAGGGCGGGACGGTTTACGAAGCTTGGCAAAAACTTGATCAGCCGGGCGCTTCGTCGACGCAGTCGCCTGCGGAAGCCATCGGCGACACGCGCCGCTCACCCGCCGCTTCGAACAAGGGCGATGTTCCAGTCGGTGACCTGGGCAGTGGCTCCGACTACAGCGCTTTTCAGCAGCACCTGGGTGTGCCCTCCACTGACGTCGGTTCCAGCGGCCCTTACGGCGTGTATCATTCGGTCTTCGATAATTTCGCCTGGTTCAAGAAGTTCGGGGATCCCGATTTCGTCTACGAGCAGCAGATGGCGAGAGTGTTTGGCCTCCAAGCCTTGCGGATGGCGGATGCCGACGTGCTGCCCTACGACTACGAAGAGTATGGAAAAGAAATTTCCGCTTACGTCGATGCGGCCAGGAAAAGGGCAGAGAGCAGATTCGGCGAGGGCGTGCTCGATTGGAATGCAGTCAAGGCTGCGGCCAGACACTTTCAGGAGGCAGGGGCGAAGATCCGGTTGAAGCAAAAAAATCCGCCGCGGAATGCTGCACGGTTAAATCAGGCGCTGCGCAACGCCGAGCGCTCTCTGCTGGTGCCCGAGGGCTTGCCGCATCGTCCCTGGTATCGCCATGCGATTTATGCTCCGGGCGAATACACGGGATATGCCGCAGTGGTGATCCCGGGAGTGAATGAGGCTCTCGACAAAGGCGACAGCGACCGGGCTCGCCAGCAGTTGGCCGTTCTGGCGGCGGCTTTGGAACGAGCGGCCAAGACGCTCGAGGGATTCAGGTAGATCATATTGACTAGTCATCTGACTAGTCATATAATCGATGTCGTCGAAGGTGAAGCCTGTGAGTTCCTGGCAACTGCAAGAAGCGAAGGCCCGATTTAGCGAATTTCTCGACGCTGCTCTGACCAAAGGGCCGCAAGTCGTGACCCGCCGTGGCGTGGAAGCAGCCGTTCTTGTGCCCATCGAGGAATGGCGCCGCATGCAGGCGTCGAGGCGGCCCAATATCAAGGAATTACTCCTCGCCCCATCTCCCCGATTTGATATCGTTCCTCCCAAACGTGTTCGCTGGAAGCGCCGTCCGCCCATTGACTTCACTCACCCGGATTTCAAGTGACTCGCTACCTGCTGGACACAAACGTGATTTCCGAACTCCGAAAGACCAAGCCCCATGGCGCAGTCGTAGCCTGGCTCGAAACTCTTCGTGTCGAGCAGATTTTTCTTTCGGCGGTTACGATGGGAGAATTACAGACCGGCGTGGAACTAACGCGCAAACCGGATACCGTCAAAGCAGACGAACTCGAGTCTTGGCTACTCTCGGTGGAAATGTCAGTCGCTTTTGTGTCGATGGACCCGGCCTGCTTCCGGGAATGGTCGCGTCTGATGGCGGGAAAGCCTGATGCCCTGCGGGAGGATGCCATGATCGCCGCAACCGCCAGGGTCCACGGTTTTAGTGTAGCCACGCGCGACGAAAAAGACTTCAAGCACCTTGGGGTGGAGATCCTCAACCCGTTCAAGTTTCACCGAACCCAATGAACACCGCCCACGCTCTCGGCCAGTTCCTGCGCACGCTGCCCCATTCGGCGGCGGCCACGTTTCTCGCGCTGTTTCCCATCGTCGACCCCTTCGGCGGCATTCCCATCTTCTTCAGCATGACGTCTACATGGAGCGCACGGGACCGCCGGAATACGGCCTTGAAGACGGCTCTCTGGGTCTTCGTCATCCTAGTCGCATTTCTTTTCTTCGGCCGCTTTGTGTTGTATTTCTTCGGCATCTCGCTGCCCGTCCTGAAGATTGCCGGCGGATTGATCGTTGCCAATACTGCCTGGAGCATGGTCACGTCCCACGCGCGCATTACGCCGGAAGAGAGCCACGAGGCGGAGGACAAGGAAGACATCTCGCTCACTCCATTGGCCATGCCGCTCATGTCCGGCCCGGGTGCGATCGGTGTGGTCATGGCGCTGGCCGCGCACGTGGATAGCGCCGCGTCTTACCTGGGCATGGTCATCGGCATCGCCGGAATTGCGCTCTCGGTGTTGCTCTTCTTCTGGCTGGGAGGCCCGCTGGTCCGCCGCTTGGGTCCCAGCGCGGTCGGAGCTATCAACAAGATTTTCGGCTTCCTGATCTTAGCCATCGCCGTCCAACTGGTGTGGGACGGTGTGGCGGACTTCCACAACTAGTGTGGCGCGGGCAACTCTCGCCCGCGACAGCGTCAATCACACCGAATTTTAGGGGAACCACGACCCCCTCCCCCACGTACTACAAACTAGCGCCCGTGCGCCTGGAGGTGCTCCATGCCCGGAAGGTCTTCCATCCAATTGCTCCACAAAACCATCATTGCCTGTCTCCTGTTGGTACCCTTTTGCGCCGCCTCGGATCACTGGAATTACGAAGAAACGCGCAACGAGACTCGCGACTTCGTTGCCGGCGGCTCGATCCACGTGCGCATGAGCGTGGGCGACATGCACATCAAACGCAGCGACTCCAACCAGATTCGCCTCCGCTACACCGTCAAGTCGCGGCGCGAAAGCCACATCAAAGACGCACATGTGGATATCGACATCCGCGGCCGCGACGCCAACATCGAATTCCGCGCTCCCACCGGCGGCAACACCCAGTTCGACGTGGAGCTCGAGGTGCCGCAGAACACCAACCTCGACGTCCATGAAAAAGTCGGCGACCTCACCGTCGAGAACATCGAGGGTGACAAAGACCTGGAGCTAGGAGTAGGCGACATCCGAGTCGCAGCGGAGCGCACGGGCTATCACCTGGTCCGCGCCAGCGCCGGCATCGGCGATGTAAACGGCGACGGCTACGGCGAAACCAGCGGCTGGCTGGGCAAGACCCTGAAATATCACGGCGACGGCAAGTACGAACTGCACGCGCACGTCGGGGTAGGGGATATCACGCTGGAAGGGAAGTGAACATAAGGGGACAGCGAGGGGCTGTTCCCGGTAGAGCGCCTACTTAATCGAAACCAGCCGCTCCACCAGCTCCGAATAATCCTTCTTCTCGATGCCATGCACCTGCTTGTTGTACTCGTCTACCTTCGACGAATAATTCATCGAGCAGAATTTTGGGCCGCACATGGAGCAGAAGGCGGCCTCTTTGTAGTAATCGTCGGGCAAAGTTTCGTCGTGCATGGAGCGCGCGGTCTCGGGATCCAAAGACAAAGCAAATTGTTTTTCCCAGTCAAACTTATACCGCGCATAACTCAACGCGTCGTCGCGGTCGCGCGCTCCCGGCCGTCCGCGAGCGATGTCGGCGGCGTGCGCGGAAATCTTGTAGGCGATAATGCCATCCTTCACGTCTTTCTCGTTCGGCAGGCCGAGATGCTCTTTCGGAGTGACATAGCACAGCATCGCCGCGCCGTACCATCCAATCATCGCCGCTCCAATCGCCGACGTGATGTGGTCGTAGCCCGGAGCGATGTCGGTAACCAGCGGCCCCAGCGTGTAGAACGGTGCTTCGTAGCAGAGTTCGACTTCCTTCTCCACCTGCTCCTTGATCTTGTCCATGGAAACGTGGCCGGGGCCTTCTATCATGACCTGCACATCGTGTTGCCAGGCAATTTTCGTGAGCTCGCCAAGAGTTTTCAGCTCGGCGAACTGGGCCTCGTCGCTGGCGTCGGCCACGCAGCCGGGACGCAGCCCATCGCCCAGTGAAAAGCTGACATCATACTTTTTGAAAATCTTGCAAATGTCATCGAAGCGTTCGTACAAAAAATTCTGCTTGTGGTTGTAAGCCATCCACTGCGCAAGGATGGCGCCGCCGCGGCTCACAATCCCAGTAATGCGTTTCGAGATCAGCGGCAGATACTGAATCAGCACCCCGGCATGGATGGTCATGTAATCCACGCCCTGTGCCGCCTGCTCTTCAATCACCTCAAGCATCACCGAAGCGTTCAAATCTTCCACACGCTTCACTCGCGCAATCGCTTCGTAAATCGGCACGGTACCGATGGGCACCGGAGAATTACGCAAGATGGCCTCGCGAATCTCATGAATATCGCCGCCGGTCGAGAGATCCATCACGGTATCCGCGCCATAGTGCACGGCGGTGTGCAGCTTTTTCAATTCCTCATTAATTTCCGAAGTGACGGCCGAATTCCCGATGTTCGCGTTGATCTTGCACAGCGACGCCACGCCGATCGCCATCGGCTCCAGTTCCGGATGGTTGATGTTAGCCGGAATGATCATCCGTCCGCGGGCCACTTCATCGCGCACCAGTTCCGGTGAGATCTTTTCACGATGGGCCACGTAGCCCATCTCTTCCGTGATCACACCCTGCCTCGCATAGTGCATCTGCGAGAAGTTGCCGTCGTTGTTCGCCCGCTCGCGCTGCGCCAGCCAATCTGCTCGCGGCTTTGGGACGCTATGGCCGTTGTTGCCGTTACCGGAACTGCCGTTCGTCGGGGTCATGTTCAGAGCCAGCTTTCCTGGGGATTCAACTGGCCCCGATTATAACCGGATGCACTGCGAGAATGGTAAGTCGCGGTCGTTGGGTCGACCATTTGGAACGCGGACCAACTCTTTCATGCGGTACTTCAGACGCAAGGCTCACTCGGCCCCGGGCTATTGCATCTGCGCCGCGCATTCCACTGAAGAACATCCCCCGGGGCCTTGAGTGCGAATGTTACCCACCGCATTCTTGATATGGATGGCGGTCATGGCGCTGGGCTACGCCCACCACAGCCTGCGGATGAAGCGGTCTCCCGGCAGCCAGGGATGCGCTTTCTTGAGTTCATAGGCCACCAGGAATTCGCTGCCATATAGCGCCAGATCAGTGCCCACGATGTGCTGGTTCGAAGGCACGCGGGTGACCCAGGGAGCGCCAGCGGCATATTCGTCGTCCAGCACTAGCTTGCGCGACGTAAACCGGAAACTTTCAGCTCCTCCCAGCGCGCCCATCACCACGAAGAACTTTTTGTCGAATACCCTCACCGGCTTCGTGGAAGCCGGTGCCGATATTGCCTCGACCGGCGTGGTGGGAAGCACCTCGGGAGTGTCTTTGCTGAAATCGGCCTTCTGAGCGGCAAGCCGGCCTGCCAGCAATAGCACAGGGATCACCACCTTGAATGCGGTCAAATACTTTTTCATGTCATTCCTGTCGGGTTTTGCAGGTGCAGTAGGGAGGCAACAGCCGCGTTGCGCCACAGTCGTTTCGCGTCCTGCCGGTTACAGGAGCAGGTCATTCGCCAACGGATGTAGGGTGCTTTCCGGGAGGATTCGGGCGTTCTCCGGCTTTCTAACGATGCGCGCTCGCGGTATGCGCAGGATTTTCGTCAAGGTTGTCTCTAATGTTTCCCCGCGGCATGCCGGGCACAGGTTGCGTTCGGTTTCTAATGTTGAGAGTGCCTGGTTGTGGAAGGCGCCGCCGACCCACGGTCACCGTGGTTGATCCCATCCCCGGAGACGCGGCCACCAGCGCTTCACATTCCGCCGATACTCTTCGTACTGCTCCCCGAATTTCCCGCGCAGCGTCGGCTCTTCATAGAACACGACAAACAGATGGATGCCCAAGGCAACCGCAGCAACGGCAGCGATCAATCGCGGATCGGGGTGCCCGAAAATCACCCACAGCCCAATCCAGCCCGCTGCGAAGCCCACGTACATGGGGTTGCGCACATAGCGATAGAAACCCACCACCACCAATCGCTGCGGTGGAGCGATGGGCGCGGGCGTGCCGCGTCCCGTCCATCCGAAATCCCAGACGCAGCGCAGCGCCACTGCAAATCCCAGCACCGACGGAACCGCGGCCAGCCATCGCCAGCGCGCCGCGCCCGCCATCTCCACGCTGAACCCGAGCCATCCCGGCAGCAGCCAAAACCACAGCCCGAAGAACGCCGCGCCCACCGTCAACGAGACGGCCGCCGTCAACCTGCGATGGCCGTGCCCGGCCGCGGGATCCTGCATCGACTGTGCATTAGTCATGGTCCTCCCCACTCGACGGCTGTTCACCCAAATCCTACGCTGGTTTCGCTCCCGCGAGCGATGCCGTGGCCAGGCTTCCGCCCAGCCCCATCGTCTCCACCGCTGACGAAGGCACAATCACCATCGAGCCTTTTTCTTTGATCGCTTCGTACAGCATGTTCATGGCGCGAAGATGCAGGGCCACAGGATTCTCCGCGTAAGCCGCCGCAGCCTGCACAAAACTGTTGGAAATTTCGGTTTCCGCCTCGCCCAGGATGATTCGTGCCTGCCGCTCGCGCTCGGCCTGCGCCTGCCGCGACATGGCATCCTCCAGCCCTTGCGGAATCTTCACGTCGCGGATCTCCACCGACTGCACGGTGATGCCCCACGGATTCGTCTTCTCATCCAGAATCCGCTGCAATTCGCGCCCCATGGTCTCGCGCTCGGTAATCATTTGTGCCAGTTCGTGACGCCCAATCGATTCCCGCAGCGCCGTCTGCGCGCTCATGTTGATGGCTTCGACGAAGTTCTCAACTTCCAGAATGGATTTCTCCGCATTCCATACCAGCCAGAACACGATCGCATCCACGTTCACCGGCACGGTGTCGCGCGTGAGCGTCGATTCGGCGGACACGCTGGCCACGCGTACCCGCTGGTCGACGTATGCGCTCAGCGTCTCCACGATGGGCACAATGTGGAAAATGCCCGGCCCGCGCAGGCCGACGTAACGTCCCAGCCGCAGAACCGCGACCTTCTCCCACTGCTGCACCACTCGGATGGCGAACATGAGATAGATGCCGAGCACGACGCCCGCAATGATCCCCGCCGGATAATGTGTGGCCGCGCTGATGATCGCGCCCGTCAACAGGCAGATGACAAACAGTGATCTTCCAATGCCGCTGATCTGTCCGATTTCGATTTTCGTCATGGTTTCTATCTCCTTTGCTTTGGCTGAGGCGACAACTCGCCCAGCCGGTCCAGCAGTTCTTCCACGGTGAATCCGGCGGCGCCGGCGCGGGCCGCGAATTCGTTGGCCAGCTGTGTAAGTTGCCGCTCCCGCTCCGCGTCTTTTCTCTCCACCTTCTTCTTCGCCACAAATGTTCCCGTGCCCTGGTGAGTTTCGAGCAGGCCGCCCAGTTCCAGTTCCCGGTACGCACGCATCACCGTATTGGGATTGATGGCCAGGTCCACCGCCATCTGCCGCACCGTGGGTAGTTGATCCCCTGCGATCAGCGACCCCAAAACCATGCCGCTCCGCACCTGGTCCATCAGCTGCCGGTAGACCGGGACGCCGCTGCGCAGGTCCAGCGCAAATCGGAAGGGAAGCCGCGGGGGCGCCGAGTTTGCCTTTGCAATCATGTAATACACTAGTGTTCTATATCATTAATACAACCTTGTCAAGCGCAAAGTTGCGTTCCAGGCTCGCGTTCACGATGGCAAATCTTTGACAAGCCGGTGACGACAAAATGACTCACGCTTGACCGCATCGTGACAATCCCTCTTTGCCCGTCGCGTACGCTCAACTCATCTCGAACGAATAACCCCTGCGAACAATCAAGTGAACGGCCGCTGTTTGAGCGGTCAAGCCGAGGCCTACCCTGCGAGGCGTTGGCCGGCTATTGCAACAAGACGAGGAGGAACAACATGACGAAGCTCTTCACCACAGCGACGATTGCCATCTGTCTGGGCGCGACGGCAACGCTCGCCATCACCAACAGCAATGCGAGCCTGGGCCGGAACCAGAACCAAGAATCGCGCATGGCCGCCGACGGCGCCTTCCGCGACGGACTGTATCTGGGAAAACTCTCCGCCGAACGCGGGCAGCCACTGCGTCCCGCCATCGGCCGCTGGTCCACTGGCCAGGACCGCTCCACGTTCGCGGCCGGCTATCGCCGCGGATACGCCGAAACTCTTGCCCGCGCCAACTCTGATGAGGTGAAGTGATCATGCATGCGAAGAAGTTGATGTCAGCATTCGTTCTAACTCTGGCGGTGTGCATCTCCACCCCTTACGCAGTGCAGGCCGGCGGCCCTCCCCCAACTACAGCTGGTGGCGCCAGCGTAAGGGGTGTGGTGAAGTTCGAAGGCACGGTGCCGAAGCCCAAGTCGATCAGCATGTCTGCGGACCCGAGTTGCGCCAAGCAACATGCTTCGCCCGTGTTTGCTCAGGAAGTGATGACTGATGCGAAAGGCGATCTGCAGAATGTGGTCGTGTTCGTGTCGGAAGGCCTTGGCGACCGCACCTTCGACGCTCCAACGCAGCCTGCGGTCGTCGAGCAGAAGGGCTGCATGTACCAGCCGCACGTGCTGGCGGTGCGGGCCAATCAGCCGTTGCACGTGGTGAACGGTGATCCCACGTTGCACAACATTCATCCCACGCCCGCGAACAATCGGGAATGGAACAAGGCGGAACTGCCGGGATCGAGTCTTGATGAAACGTTTGCTCGGGAGGAGATCGCGATTCCGGTGAAGTGCAACGTGCATCCCTGGATGCACGGCTACGTCGCGGTGTTTAAGCATCCGTTCTTTGCCGTTACTGGTAAGGACGGTAGCTTTGACCTGAGCAGTTTGCCTCCGGGCACTTACACCATCAAGGCGTGGCACGAGAAGCTGGGCACGTCGACGCAGACCATCACGATCGGGGCGAACGAGACCAAGGACATCAGCTTCGTCTTCAAGGGAGTGTAGGCTGCGTCAGTGTTTCGGAGTCTTGAAGCCCTTGCGGCGTTGTTCGCTGTAGCGGTGCAGCGCGTCGAGGATGATGGGATAGGCTTCGCCAGCGGGCCGTATCTCATCTACCTCGACGGCCTTGCCTTCGAGCTGCTTGTAGTCTTGAAAGAAGCGCCGCAGCATGAGCAGGCGGTGCGGCGGCATCTCCGCGGCCTCGTGGTAGGAGTTGAACTCGGGGTCTTCGGTGGCGATGGCGATGATCTTGTGGTCCTGCTTGCCGGCGTCGATCATGGTCATCAGGCCTATGGTGCGGGCGTGAATGATGGTGAGCGGCACTACGGGTTCCTGGCAGAGCACGAGCACATCGAGCGGATCGTCGTCTTCGGCCAGCGTCTGCGGGATGAAGCCATAGTTCGCCGGATAGTAGACCGCGGAGTAGAGGATGCGGTCCAGCTTAATCAGGCCGCTGGCTTTGTCGAGTTCATACTTCACACTTGACCCGAACGGGATCTCGACCACGCAATCGAATTCCTGGGGCAGCTTGTCGCCGGGTGTCACGTCGTGCCAGGGATGGATCATGGGTTCATTGTAGCGGAGGGAGCTGCTAGCTTTTGGCTGAATTCCGAACTGGAACATATGTGAGATATGTTCCAACTGGAACATTTGTGCATGCAGGTGTGTGCGTACCCAGAGGTATGTACAAACTGCCTTAAGTGGCATGGATTGTTGGGGTTAGGAGTGACGGAGGGTGGGTAGCCCGAATGGCGAAAGCGGCTGGCACTCGACGGCGGGGAGTGCTAATTATATAGACTTGCGGGATTTGGAGAACGTCCCGTCTGCCCCCGGTTTATTCCCCCGAATCGGTTGGTGGATCGTGCTGGGTACGACTACCCGCGACCTGCTTCCTCACTCGCAACAAACTCACCGTCGTGGCGAAGTAGAGAGCAAATGCCAGAGCCTCGCACACTGCGCCCAGCAGCTTTGCATCCTGCCCACCTCTCCAGACGTAAATGAAGGCTATGAGCCCCAGGAGGGCCATCCCCAATGTCAGGGCCAACAGCTTTCCCGTGTAGCGATGCACTGCTTCAGTGAGTTGCCATGTCATAGACCGATGATCCTCCTGCGATGGCTATACCCGTGATAATGACTCCCGCACCACATGGCTCCGCTAGCGCGCAGCCTATGGCAATTCCCGAACCCAGCACTGTCCCTCCGATACCAACCTTGTGGTCCATCACTCGGTCAAGCCGCGTAGGAGGAGGCCTGATAACGTTGTTCAAAGCCGCCATCGTGCCGGAGCCCGCCGCCGCTTGTGCCTGTTGTGGATTTAGGGAAACGGTCGACCCATTGACCGTGGAGGAGTTTCCTTGGGAGTTAATTGTGGTGGTGCTCGTTTGCGTACTTCCGCTTAGTACTTGACCACTGTTCACCGCTGCTGTGCTTACGGTCACCGACGTCGTAATAGTGGCTATAGTCGCTGTGCTGTTGCCTTGGGAGTTCGTCGTAATCGTAGCTGTGCTTTGAGAAGTGGTAGCTGTCGCTGTTTGGTTAGCCTGATTCACGACAACGGGGCCAGTGACTGGGGAGAGGGTGATGACCTGATTTTGCGCCGAGGTAGAGCTGTCCGAATTGTGCTGGCAGTAGTTGTTCGTATTACACTGCTCATCCGCACCCAAGTGGACGTCGCCATGTCCGTCGGCATCAATCCGGCTGACTGGATCGTTTCTGACATATCCATAAAGATTTAGCGACTGAGGATCGCCAAACACCGCGTAGGGGACGGTGATGGCTCTAGCCGCCCAGTCCGGTGTCATGAACCGCCCCAGACTGGAGGCGTTGTACCTTGCTCCAAAGTTATCCAGTCCGCTCTCAGCGTCCCGTTCTTTGCCGGTGAACTTGTGGCGCTGCGGCACGCTGGTACTACTGCAGTAGTCGTTCTCCACACCGCCGTAGGGGTAAAAGTCGATGTCCTGATCGCAGCTGGTTGTACCGGTCGTAGTGACGGTTTCAACGACTCCGTGCGATCCCAGATGGTCCGAGAAGTAGTAGTGCAATCCGATGGTTGCCCCTGTCGACGATACGTCACGGCGCGCGATCCTCTGGCCGCTGAAGAAAATGTACTCTTCCTGGTCGTTGCCTGCGAGGTCGGTCTCGGCCAGCGTGTCGCTGCCTGTCCCGCGCCAGTAGAGCGTTCCCGTTGTCCCGGTGGTTGGGCAGGCCGTGGTCGCGCTTGCGGCTTGGCACTTCTCCACGCGCTGGCCGTTGCCATCGTAAACGTAGCGGTAGCCCGAAGTCCAAACGAGGCGGTTCTCGGCGTCGTAGACATACGATGCTGTGCCATAGCCCGTCATGTTCCCCGCCGCGTCGTAAGGGTTAGAGCAGGCCGTGAGCTGATTGTTGGTATTGGCTGGGCAGCCGAGCAATTCGCCGTAGGTCTTTCCGGTGACTCCCGAGCGATTCGTCAGATTTCCCCAGGCGTCGATGCCGGGTGTTATGGGCGCTATGCCCGGACCCGTCGCCGTTGGCGAGAACGTCTCGCCCCAGCTGTACGTGCCGGAACCGCTGCTGTAAGCCTGTTGAATGCGATTCAGCGAGTCGTACATGAAATTCTGATCGCGAGCGTGCGTGGTGTCGCGGTTGTTCACGATCTTGAAGACGTTACCGTTATCGCCAGCACCGAGGTGAAAATCAAAGGAGTCGCTGAAGACGGTCGCCGAAGGGCTGGTGGCAGAGAGCAAGGTCGGCTGCAAGCGGTTGTTGTAAGTGTTCGAGACCGTGAATCCGTTAAAGCCCGTGGCTGAACCAAGATTGACCCCCGCTAATTCTCCGGCTGGCGCGTAGGTTGCGTTGAGAGCGAAGTTGATGTTGTCCGTGGAATCCACCAGCTGCGTCGGGCGGCCGGCGCCGTCGTAGGTGTAATTCATCTGCTTCATCGGGGGAGTTTGCAGGATCTTGAGCGACCCGTCAGGATTGTACGTGTAATCGATGTAGTGATTGACCGACACCTTCCCGATGGCGCGCCTTTCGTTCGTCACGCGGGCCACCTGGTCGTGAACCCACGAGGTTCCTCCCGAGCCGTCACACATCGAAGTTCTCCGTCCACTGGGATAGGTATCCGTGTCGCCTGGAGGGGCAATCGTACAACCCGTGAGGGCCACGCCGTCATAGCCGAACTGTACCGTGGGCGTGTAAGGGTCGGAAACACTGCCGTCTTTGTAGCTCTTGCTGGTCAAGCGATTGAGCTTGTCGTAGGTGTTTGTAGTAGTGACGGTCAGTGATCCGGTTTGATTGGGCAGGGGCGCGGTCTTGGTAATGACGTTACTGTTGGAGTCGTAGGCGTAGGTGATGCTACCGGACTCGGGGTTAGAGGCGGACAGCAGCCTGGACAGTAAATCATAGGTAAATGATCGTGGGCGGGTGGCCCGCCTTTAACGATGTTTGTGCACCATTCCCACAGAGGGTGCCCCATCCTTGCGTTTTTTGCAAGGGTGGGCGGCGATGCTCCGTGTGCTACGTGATTTCTTCTGACGACGTGACCAAACCACTGGGCGGATGCATTCCCGACTCCCGCCCTTGCAAAGGACGCAAGAGCGGGGCACCCACCGCGTTGCTGATGCCGGCGAGATCAAAAGCCTGTGCCACCCGGCCAAATAACTTTGAGATTGCGCACTCAAGAAGAAAATCAATTTCTTCTTGTTAGGTGGAGATTGATGCGACTAGAATGACTGGCGCTTGGACGGAGGGAGTATGAACCGGGTTAACCGCCTTCCGCAGATGCTGGCCCGTTTTTGGGCCGTGTCATTGAGCATTTCAATGACAGGCTGCGGGGGTGGTGGTTCCTCCACGTCTTCCCCTCCTCCTCCGCCACTTCCCGCAGGTTTGGGCGGGTCGAACTACCTTACGTATCACTTGGACCCACCCTGCTATCGAGAGCCTTACGGGGTGGTCTACAACTACGACACTGCAACTGCCACGATCGACACACAGTTGCAGGAAATGTACCACAATGGCCAGAGGCGGCTTCGCATCCCAATCTTTCACGGCAGGGGTATCAACTCGGGAAGTGTCATGGATTCGACGGGAGGGAACCTCGCGCCGCGCTTCCGAGCCAACCTCGCAAATCTCTTAGCGGCTATCAAAGCAGCTGGATTTGTGGAGCTGGAGGTCAGTTTTAATCCTCAAGGCGGCAATGACCCAACCAAGTGGACCACCTTCAGTGCAGATTACTATCAGGAGAATTGGAGCCTGATCCAGAACCTGCATCCGGTGATCGCGGGAGCCGGAATTCCGTATCACATCGACCTTTCAAACGAAGGTATACCTCCTTCGGGCTTCGCGGCATTTTTGCAATACAGCCAAGAGCTATGGAACGACTACGTTTCCATGTTCGGGAGCGGTGACACAATCGGGTTTTCAATAATCGCTGATGCAGCACACTTAAGCCAAGTCAATGTGGTGTACGGAACAAGTGCTTATGGGAATCATGGTTCTCCGCCACTCTTCGATGTCCATATCTACACCGACGCTGGCAACAGTTTCGAATCAGCTTTCAATGCCTTGAACGCGCAGGGGTATCAGGGAGTCCCATGGGTCATTGGCGAGGCGTTTTACAATGACGCCACGGAGGCGTCGGCACTGCGCCAGGCAGCCAACAGCACGGGGCAGAAGGTGTTGTATTTAACGGAGTGGCCTGAGACGGCCGATCAGAGCTGCGATCCGAATGTGAATGTAGCTCCGCCCTTGGACTTTTCAAATTACCAGGCGCAAAATTTCTAAAACAGCCGATTAAAATGTTGCATTTTGTTGAGCTGGTCTTTAACGGCTTCCTTCACGTTCCACCGGCGTGACAGGCAACTCGGAAACAATCTGCCAGCGGCTGCCGTAACCGCCGGTAAGTCGGCTTCTCGAACGTTGCGGCGATGACAATGTCGTTACCGGATCACCGGGCGGGTGGTCAATGAGATTCGCTTGTCGAGGGAAGAGTAAAGTCGGTGCCGTTGGGAAAGGACGCGACTCGCTCGGGCAACCGCGGACGACCAAAAGGAGGCGACGTGGAATTTGTGATGTTTGAAGATGTGGACGGGATGGAAGTGTTTGTAAATCCGGAAAAGGTGATTTGGATCAGAGAGTATCCCGGCGATATTACGGTGATCAGCTGCGGACACGACGACAAATTTGGTGTACGGCTCAGTCCTGCTCATGCCGTGGCGGCGTTGGGCAAGGGAGTTCGTTAAACCAAAAGTGTGTTAAGCCGCTGCGTCACCCGAGGGGCCGGAAGCAGGGTTCCTCCTGTCTCGCTTCGCTCGCGCGTCGGAATGACAAAGGGTAGTTCGGCGCACTTCCGGAACCTTGATTCCGCCCCGGCTGTCGCGTAGAGTCATGGGTTGAACGGAATGCTGTTCCGGCGGGTGATTTCCTATGTCCAGCCAAGTCAAAACCTATCTCAAATTCGGCTCGGCGACGGTCTTGATTCTTTTCCTGCTCGGTTATCTTGCCTATACCGGCGTGCAGGACAGCAAGAGCTACTACGTGACCATCAGCGAGCTGCACAAGATGGGGAACGGGGCTTACAGCAAGCGGTTGCGGGTGGCGGGGAATGTGCAGCCAGGATCGATCCACCGCACGGGGACGCACGTGCAGTTTACGTTGATGGAGCAGGACCAGTTGCTCTCGGTGGATTACACCGGGACCGAAGCGCCTCCGGATACTTTCAAGGACGATTCGCAGGCTCTCGCCGATGGCAGTTTTGGCCGCGATGGCGTCTTTCATGCCAAGGCGCTACAAGCCAAGTGTGCGTCGAAGTACGCGCCGCAGCAGCCTGGAACGCCCGCAAATGGCACGCCGAGCAGCACGCCGCCAAAAGCCATGACGCAGGTACAGCCGCCCTCCGTCCCAGCGAACTAAACGTTCGATTGCCTGCCGCGGTCACACAGCCGGCATTGCCCGTCGAATCCCTTAGCCCGAGAGTGGTGGCACGGTTGAGCCGCTCCTGCCCCGATAGTTCCATTGACCTCATTTCTGCTGGGCGATAAGGTGTCCGCGAGCCTTTTCAGGGGCTCGCTCTTTCAGAGCTCAGTGTTTCAGGGATGTTTGCGCTGTGGGCGCGCCTGTGCGAGCCAAAGCGAGAGTGGAGCCGGAGCCGCGGCGACCTTGATTTATCGAAGTCGGGCAGTCCCTCCCCAACCGACGACCCGGCGGCGAGCTGAACTGAGGCTCGGCGCCGGGTCTTTATTTTTGGGATTTGTTGCGGATTTTTTGACCGCGCCAGACTCGCTTTGCAAATCGTCGCGAAAATGAATAGATTCGCTTAGCGTGACTGAAGCCATTGCTTCGAATCCGGCGTTGGTGAGTGTAAGTGACCTGGTCAAGCAATTTGGCCGGTTCACCGCTTTGCGTGGAGTGACTGCGGAGTTCGACGCGGGCAAGTTCCACGTCATTCTCGGCGACAACGGAGCAGGAAAGACCACGCTGTTGCGCGCGCTGGCTGGATTGGCGCATCCCACGCGAGGCACGGTTTCCATCCTGGGGAAGACTCCGCACCAGGCCTGCCGCGACCTTGGCTACATGGCGCATCCATCGCTGCTCTACGACGAGATGAGCGGGATGGAGAACCTGCGCTACTTCGCGCGCCTCTACGACATTGCCGGTGATGGCCGCTGTGAGCAGGTGATTCGCTCGGTGGGGCTTGATCCGGAATTAGCGCGGCCGGTGGGGAAATATTCGCAGGGAATGCGGCAGCGTATGTCATTGGCGCGGGCCATTCTGCACGATCCCCAGATCCTGTTGCTGGATGAACCGTTTTCTAACGTGGATGTGCACTCGGCGCGGGAGATGGTCAACTTGCTGGCGGGGATGCGCGACGCGGGCAAGACGATTTTCGTGGTCACGCACCAGGCTGCGCTGCTGGAAGGCGTGGCTGACGAATTTGTTTGGATGCGGGCTGGGCAGATTGTTGAACGCACCCACACGCTTTCACGAGCAGGGCAAGCATGAAGTCATTCTGGTCGATTACGCTTGCCACGCTCACCAAAGACATCCGCCTGGAGTGGCGTTCCAAAGACGCGCTCAATGCCATGCTGTTTTTTTCTTTGCTGGTGGTGGTGATCTTCGTTTTTTCTTTCGATCCGCTGGCGGAAGAGTCGCGCCACATTGTCGGCGGGCTGATTTGGGTGGCGTTCTTGTTTGCGGCGGTGGTCGCCCTGAATCAGACCTGGGCGCGCGAATTGCGGAACCAGGTGCTCGATGCCTACCGCGTGTCGCCAGCCCCGGCCACGGCGCTGTTTGTGGCCAAGGCGCTGGGCAACTTTGTGTTCGTCAGCCTGCTGGAATTGCTGATGGCGCCGCTGTTCGTGATTTTCTACAACCTGCGTGTGCTCGGTCCGGCATGGCAGTTGATTCCGGTGGCGCTGCTCGGAACCTGGGCGCTGGTGGTGAATGGAACGTTCTTCGCCGCGATGTCGCTGCGCACACGCAGCCGCGAACTTATGCTGCCTTTGCTTTTGTTCCCTGTTTCCATTCCTGCGGTGATCAGCATGGTTGCGGCCACTACCAGCATTCTTACGGGAGAGGACTCCGCGCACTTCTACATCGTATTGCTTCTCACTTATGATGTAGTCTTCACCACAGCCTGTATCGGCTTGTTTGATACGGTGTTGCAAGCGGAATGAGTCAAAAGAGGAAATGAAAAAAGCGTTCCCCATTCTCGCAATGCTGACGGCGGTTTTCCTGGCGTACGCTTTTTATCAGGCGATGTTCGTTGCCCCCACCGACTTCGCGCAGGGCGACGTTTACCGCATCATTTACTATCACGTGCCCTCGGCGTGGACGGCTTTCCTGCTGTTCTTCATCAACTTCCTAGCGTCGGTGCAATACCTGGCGAGTGCAAAACCGTCAAGCGCGCGAGCGGTGAAGTGGATTGTGATTGCGCTTGGGATCATCGGCTTCATTGCGCCTTTTATCGCGCAGGTGAAACAGCAACTGCCGACTGGAATGTATCCCAGCTCAGTCGCGACCACAGCCTTGATTTTGGTCGGTCTCTATTTTCTGATTGGAAAATATTTTCCCGGACAGAACCTTGATGTGCTGGCCGTGACTGCGGCGGAAGTGGGCGTGGTTTTCTGCACCATCGTTCTGATTACCGGCCCCATCTGGGCGCGGCCGGTGTGGGGCATCTGGTGGGCGCCGGGAGACATTCGCCTCACTTCGACGCTGGTGTTGTGGCTGATTTACGTGAGCTATCTGGTGCTGAGGCGATTCTCCGACAGCGCGCAGACTCAGAAGTTGGCTGCCGTTCTTGCGGTGTTTGGAGCGCTCGACGTACCCCTGGTTTATTTTTCTATCTGGTTCTTCCGCACCCAGCATCCTCAGCCCGTAATTGGGGGCGGGGGATCGATGGATCCGCGGATGCTGCACACGCTGCTGATCAACTGGATGGCGTTCCTGTGCTTCGCATTTCTCGTGTGCTGGTCGCGATTCCGGCTGGAAAAGCTGCGCCGCGAAGTGGAGGAAGCGGAAGCGCTTGAATCGTTATTGGAGCCTGGCAGTCCAGCCGCGCAAGTTCCCAAAGCCAAAGTTCCTCTCAGCCGAGGTCCACAATGAATTCCGCAGGTTCCATCAAATTCCTCTACGCTGCCTACACCGCCACCTGGCTGATTCACTTGCTGTATATCGGCAGCTTGGTCCGTCGCTATAGCCGCTTACGGCAGCAGATGAAGGATTTGGTCAAGACGGGGAAGAAGTAGAACTTTTTTAGTTCGCCGCTTCTCTCGACAGTGCGCTCAGAAAGTCCGAACTGCCGGTAGACCGCAGAAATTCGTAATCCTCGATCATGGCGGCGGTCCCGATGCGCATAGAGGGCAGAGGAGACTCCACGCGGATCACGCGCGCGGTGAAGCGCACTCGCACCGCGTCGGTCAGTGTGATATGAGGTGGGAAAGTCAGTGTGACTTCACAGCGGGTTCCCGCTGGAACTGACTTGTCGAGATAAAAAAAAACTCCGCGGGCGCTCACGTTCTGGGTTTCGGTGTGGAACTCGTTCTCCTGATCTTCGTTTGTAGGTTCAAGGCGGACAATCGCCGGCAGGCGCATATCGAAGCGGCGCATCATCCGCCGTTCCTCAGAGCCCGGCTGCATCCGCGGTGTATTTTCGGAAAGCATTTTTAGTGGCGCTGCGCTTTCTTAACACGCTTTTTAACGAATACCGATCCAGGGCAGTACGGAATCAACTCACAGGCTGGGGATGCCAGGTACCCGCCGCCCCCCGGGCAGGACCTCATCACCTTCCAATGTATAGAATTACCAGCGCTTTGCAAGAGCAAAAAGACTCCGGTTACTGATTCCGTAAACGCCTGGCCGAAGGGAGTGCTATTACCTGCAATTCGCTTCATCCACTTTCGTGCCCCGTTCCGGCATCTTTCCACGTCCCCGAACGCATCTGACAACTGCGGGAGCCGTCGTTGTTATGAGGAGCGGTGGTTATTAAGATTAAGACCGCTGCGGAGCATCGCTTGACTTGGCTATCCGTCAGATGTTTAAGTAGTTGTTTGTTTTCCGCCAGTCCTAAATGTCACGTCAGCAGCGGGCGGTTTCGCCGGCGCCGGGTAGAGCACTGACTCGCGCGCCGTTTCTACTCTCTCCAAAATGATCTGGTTAAGAGCGATCTGGTTGCATCGGAGGAACAGCGTAATGGGAAATGGCCGTGAGTTGGGAAGAAGCTTGGGAAGAGGCTCGGCACGAAGGTTGGGGGTGGCCCTTGGGGCGATGTTCGTGCTGCTGTTGGCGGGATCCGTGTTGCTCGCGTCGGGGTCCGGCCGCTCCCGCCAGAAATCCACGGCCCACCTTCCAGGCTCTCCCATTCCAACCTCCTCCAAGCCTTCCCCGCAGTTGAAGCCGGATGCCCGCGCCCTTCTCGGACAGTTGCCGTTCATCTTCGAGCCCAACCAGGGGCAAGCCGATGCCAAGGTGAAATTCCTCGCGCGCGGCGCGGGATACAGCCTCTTCCTAGATCCGACCGGCGCCGTCCTCGCCCTGCAAACTGCGTCGAAGTCGCGATCTGGATCCAGCGAACAATTTGTAAGGATGAAGCTGGTTGGTTCCAACCCTGCGGCGGCGACCGCCGGAACCGGTCCGCTGCCCGGCAAGAGCAACTACATCATCGGCAACGATCCGCACCAGTGGCACAGCGGCATTCCGGAGTTTGCCGGAGTTCACTACGACAGTGTGTATCCCGGAATCGATCTGGTTTTTTACGGAAACCAGGGGCAGCTGGAATACGATTTCAAGATCGCCCCGGGTGCCAACCCATCCCAAGCTGAATTACAGTTTGATGGCACAAAGAAACTGGAACTGAGTGATGGCGATCTGATCCTCACCGGAAGCGACGCCGGCGGCCTGCGCCTGCAAGCGCCCCAGATTTACCAGCGCGACCGTGACCGCCGCCAGCCCGTTGCAGGACGTTTTGTTCTGCGCGCTGACAACCGAGTTGGTTTCGAGGTTGGCTCTTACGACCGCAGCCGCGAACTCGTCATCGATCCCGTCCTCAAGTTTGCCACTTACTTCGGCGGCAATGGTGCCGTGACCTCGCCTTCGGTCGCGGTCAATGGTGACGGCAATATCTATCTCTCCGGTTCCACCACCTTGTCGACCGGTTTCCCGATTGGGTCGCTTCCTCCGACATTCATAGGGACGGGCACCGGCATCTTCGTTGCCAAGATCGCTCCGTCGCAGCCACCCGCCGTGCTTTACATGACATTTCTCGGCGGCAGCGGAGCCGACACCAGCATCGGCATCGGCGTGGACAACGGTGGCAAGGCCTACATCGCGGGCAACACCACTTCCACGAACTTCCCCGTCAGCGGTACCGGCTATCAGAACACGCCTGAGACCAAAGGTGCGCAATGTGCCTCGATCACCTGCACGTCCGTGTTCGTCACCGTGCTGAACGCGTCCGGCTCCGCCCCTCTCGTGTATTCTTCATACCTCTCGGGCAACGGCAACGACCTGGCCAGCGGGATGACGACCGACCTTAATGGCGACGTCTTCATCACGGGCACCACAACCTCTAATGATGCACCGAGCCTATCCGTCGCGTTCCCCGCGACCAATCTGCCGGTGCCGTTTCAGATCCAGCCGATTTCAACCATCCAGTTCTTCGTCACCAAACTCAATACCAATGTGCCGGGTACGGCCGGCATCGCGTATTCCACATACTTTGGAGGCAGCACGCCGGTTCCTCCCATCGCCACTGGCGGCGGTATTGCGGTCGACTCCACCGGCAACATCTACTTCAGTGGCACAACGAATTTCTTCAACAGCGGGCAGGGCTCGTTCGGCAACAGCCAATCGTCCGACTTCCCCATTCTCAACGCGTATCAGCCGTGCCTGGACACGCATCCTCCCACGGTCCTGAACATTTCAAACCCGTGTACGGCTCCCGCCACGCCGTACCCAACGGATGCCTTCGTCGCCAAAATAAATCCCACCGCGGCCGCGGGATCGCAGTTGGTTTTCTCGACTTACCTCGGCGGCCTCAATGACGATTCCAGCACTGCAATTGCAATTGATTCCGGCGCTGCCAACATTTACCTCACCGGATCGACAAATTCGACGGATTTCGTGCTGCCCACGGGCACCGCTTCTTTCCAGACTTGCCTGAACAATGCCAATCCCCCGGGGTCGACGGCTGCCTGCACGACTGCCAACACGACGGATACCGATGCCTACATAGCGCGCTTTAGCAACCCCACGCTGAGCATAACCGGAACTCCAAATAACGTGGAACTCACTTATTTTTCGTACCTGGGCGGCGCAATAAATGATAGTGGTCTGGCGATCGCGGTGCTCGATACCTCGAGCACCACGCTCGGCGACGTCCTCGTCACTGGAGCGACCAATTCGACGAACTTCCCGGTTACGGTAGGTGCGATTCAAAGCACACTCGGCGGGGCCCAGAACGCTTTCCTGGCCCAAATTGATACCACGACGGTAATTGGCCAGGCCGGGATCGGCTCTTTCGTTACCTATTATGGCGGCAATGGTGTCGACCGCGGTACCAGCATCGCGGTGGATGCCAACCAGAACACCTATTTGGCCGGCGATACCACTTCGACCAACTTGCAGATCCCCGATTCCCTCTCGGGTCCCGGTGGAAGCACGTTCAGTGGTTCCATGGACGCATTCGTTTCCAAGTGGGGATCGGCGAGCGATTTGGCGATCAGCTGCGTGGTGCCATGCGTGACCCCGGCTGGAATCGTGAGTGCCGGCAACCCGGTTACGACCACCTTTACCGTCGCCAACGAGGGGCCAGACCCAGCCTCCAATATCACAGTCACCGGTACGGCTTCCTCAGGAGCGGTGCTAGTTTCTGCCACTGCGGGCTCGGGTACTTGCAGCGCTCCCAGTGGAAGCACGGCGGTCTGCACTATCCCCACGCTGCAATCCGGATCCATTTCCACACTCACTTTCGTGGTGACGCCGGGGCACAGCGGGAACTATTCCGTGACGGCGCAGGTTTCCAGCAATAACGATACCAATACCAGCAATCTGGCCACCGCTTCGTTTGCCGCGGGTGACTTTGCCTTGTCCATCAGCCCCTCCGCCCAGAGTGTGATCGCTGGCAAGCTCACCACCTACAGCGTTCAGTTGACTCCATTCCCGGTGTACGGGGGCCAGGTCTCGCTCAGTTGCGGGGGCCTTCCCAGCGGAGCGGTTTGCATTTTCACGCCTTCCAGCACGTTGTCGTTGACCGGGTCTCAGTCGGTCACCCTGAACCTGCAAACCACACCGCAACCCGTGACCACCGTCAATGCAGCCCCGTGGCGAAGCCCGCTTTATGCCCTCTGGCTGATGGTTCCGGGGATGGCTGTGCTGGGAATCGGTATCGGCGGCAAACGCGGCCGCAGGAACGCCCTCAGCCGCGTGCTGGGCCTGCTAATGCTCGGCGCGCTCTTCGCGCTGGTCTTGATCCAGCCCTCGTGCAGCAGCGGCAGGACGCAGCCCACGATCAGCGGAACTCCCACGGGCACATACACACCTACGGTGACGGCAGTTTCAGGCACGTTCACCAAGAGCGTTTCGTTCAGCCTGACGGTAAGCCCGTAAGGAGTTTCTAGTTTCTGGTGCGTGCAGAAAAAGGCCTGAAACCGGAGATTAGAAACTGAAAACTGATGCTACGCCCCGGCGGAGAGCTTGTGGTGGCTCTTAGTCTCAGCAATTCCGTATTGCCGGATCTTATAAAGCAGCGCTTTGTAGCTGATCTGTAGAAGCGCCGCCGCCTGCTTGCGGTTCCAGTTAGTCTGCTCGAGCGCTTGCCGGATGGCTTCCCCTTCGGCTTCGTCCTTGGCGGTGCGGGCCAGCGATTTCAATCCGCCGCTGGTGTCGCTACTCTTTGAATCTCCCCGCGCCGCGCCGCCATTGCCGTCGAAACGTGGCTGTAGCTCGGCCACGGCGAGGTTCTCGTCACCCAGAATCAAATAGCGCTTCAGGAAATTATTTAGCTCCCGCAGATTTCCCGGCCAGGGATGCGCCTGGCAGGCCTCCAGCATCTGCGGAGAAAGCGGCAGCGGAGGCCGCGCATAGCGCTCTGCCATGCGTGTCATGAAATGTTTCAGCAGAACCGGAATCTCTTCCTTCCGTTCACGCAGCGGCGGGAGTTGCAAAGTAAACGCGTTGAGCCGGTAGTAAAGATCCTCGCGCAGCCGCTTGGCAGCGAGAGCTTGCGGGATATCAATGTTGGTGGCCGCCAGGATGCGCACGTCTACTTTAATTACTGACCGGCTTCCCAGCCGCGAGAATTGCTGGTCCTGGAGCACGTGCAACAGCTTGGCCTGTAATTGCGGCGGCATCTCGCCGATTTCATCCAGCAGGATTGTGCCCTTGTTGCACAATTCGAACTTTCCTGGCTTGGCGTGCGTCGCCCCGGTGAATGCTCCCGGCTCATAGCCGAAGAGTTCGCTCTCCAGCAAGTCGGCGGGCACGGCGGCGCAATTCACTTTTAGGAATGTCCGGTGCGCGCGCGGCGAGAGCTTGTGAATCAGCCGCCCCAGCACTTCTTTGCCGGTGCCGCTCTCGCCCAGCAGCAGGACTGGAATATCCACATTCGCGACCAGCGCCGCTTGCGACCGGATCTTCCGCATCGCCGGGCTCGCTGCGATGAAGAACGTGTCTTCCCCAACTTCTTCGGCTTCCCCGCCCACCGGCGCTTTGCCCTGACCGAGGCACTGGTCAATCACGGCATCGAGTTCCGCTTTTTGGAACGGTTTGGTCAGGTAGTCGTGCGCACCGAGGCGCATGGCCTGCACAACTTTCTTGGTATCGTTGACGCAGGAAAGCATTACGACTTTTACCCCGGGTTGCTTCTGCCGCAGTTGCTCCAGCGTTTCCAGTCCGTCGATTCCCGGCATCAGCACGTCGAGCAGCACCAGGTCCGGCTCCATGCCTTTGTCTATGCGCAGCAGAGCTTCTTCGCCGGTCGACGCGGTCTCCACTTTGTAGTCGTCGACCTCGAGCAGCGTGCGGATATAGCGCAGCATGGCCGGTTCGTCATCCACCAGTAGAATCTTGGCGGTCTCGCTCATCGGGTCTTTCCTTTGCCGGCGGGACTTGTGGAGGGTTTGAAGGGAATCAGAAACGAAAACTTGCAGCCCTGGCCAGCATCGCTCTCCACCCAGACTTTTCCGCCCATACCCTGCACCAGCCGGCGCACAATCGACAGTCCGAGCCCCATGCCTTCCTGATTTTCGTTGCTTGGCAGGCGGAAAAAATCGTCGAACACTTCCTGATGAAACTCCGCCGGAATTCCCGGTCCCGTATCCGACACGCTGACCTTCACCGAATTCGGCTGCGCAACATCGTGGCGGCGTCTCTCTCCGTCCGACGCCGGTTGCGCGGTTGCACGGCGCTCCCACATGTACGGTTCCGCGTGCAGCCACACCGTCCCGCCCTGCGGAATAAATTTGAAGGAGTTCTCCAGCAGATTCGAAATCACCCGCTCCAGCTTGGGTGAATCGAAGGGAAACACCGGCAGCTTGTCGTTCGCCAGAAAGTACAGTGCCAGCCCTTTTTCCTGAAATCGCATCGACCACAGCCGGCAGACGTCGGAGAGGCAATCGTTGATGTTGCCCGCCTCGAACCGCATCTTCAGGCCGCCGGTTTCCAGAGCGCTGTAGGTCAGGAAATCCTGAATGAACTGTTGCAGCCGCTTACCGCTCGACTGCATGTCGCCCAGTACTTCCCGCTGCCGCGCGTTCAGCGGCCCCAGCTTCTCGCTCTGCAGCAATTCGACGTAGCCATTCAGAATTGCCAGTGGCGTTTTCAGGTCGTGCGCCGCCGAGCCCAGGGCGTTCGTGGTCCGCTGGAATCGCTGCTGTAATTCGGAATACGCCTGCGGAAGATCAGCCTCGCTGGGTATTCCTTCCCCTGGAACCTCTGGCGTGGGCGCGCCCGCCTTTCCTTCTCCAGACTCGGAAACACACAAATTCTTTTGCACAGTGGCCATAAAGGGCGGCGGTCTAACGCTAAAGGGGGGAATGCACTCCACTGGTTTAAGGAAGAATGCTGTATCAAAATCGTATGCTAGGCCAGTTTTCCTTGTCAACGAAAAATGCAACCTGATTACCCAAGTGTGGCAAAACCTTGCACTATTCGACAGGTCAAGACCGCCCTCTTCCACCCCAACCTCGTCGTCCCTGCCGGAGCCCAAACCTACGGAAACTACGCACTTTACCGGCTTTAGCCCTCCGAACAACCCTAGTTCACCCTGCCTTCCGGGTTTTCATCCGGCTTCTCCCTGGACTTGGCCCTTTAACTGACGATTTGGCCCCCAAGATGCTTAAAATCGTTGGGATTAAACCCTCAGGAAGGGGTGTGCGTGGGCGTGAACGGTAAGACTCGAACGGCAGAGCGTCGGCGATGGCCACGCTTGCCTCTCGCCATCCCTGTATTTGTCCGAAGCCATGCGGAGGCCGAGAGGGAATTCCTCGAGTTTGCCACCGCCCTCAACGTCTCGGCCGGTGGCATGCTGGTCGCAGTTCGCCGCTCCATCCCTTCATCCGCTCAGGTTTCGCTCGAGATCCCCAGCGCTCCACTGGCCGCGCTTGCAGACCTGCCCACTGTCACCCGGAACCTCCGCGCCAAGGTCTTGCGCATGCAGCATGGCGAGGGTTATAACCTGGTGGGCCTCAAGTTCTCTCGTCCCCTGGTCAATTCCCACCCGCCCTCCAAGCCGTCGCGAAGGAAACTCGCTTCTTCGGTGTGAAAATCTTTTCCCTCGCACTTCTGTGCTTCTCCCGTACCTTCGCGTCCCCTCGACTGCCCTCTGAAATCCACTGCTATCTTTAGTAAGTAGCTTTTCCTCAATTAGATAGACTAGCCTGCTATAATACAGTTCTCCTCCCCCTGTGTTTGGTTCTCCGGATGCACACCAGACTGTACCCCCCTGTGCACCGAAACCAGAGATACTTATGAGCACTTCGTCTAATCCAGTCAGCGCGCTAATCCAGCCCCTCGGCGAAATGCCTCCCGATTCCATCGTCTTCGGCAGCACTGAGGCCATGCGCGCGCTCCGCGAGCGCCTCGCTAAAATCGCGGGCGCCAATGTTCCTGTGCTAATCCAGGGCGAGAGTGGCACGGGCAAAGACATCATCGCGCGCATGATCCACGCCTCATCGCCGTGGAAAACCGGTCCATGGGTGAAGGTGAATTGCCCGGCTATTCCTGGAACGCTGCTCGAAAGCGAACTCTTCGGCTACGAAAAAGGAGCCTTCACTGGCGCCTACGGCACCAAGCCCGGACGCGTCGAGATGGCGCACCGCGGCACGCTGTTCCTAGACGAAATCTCCGAACTCGACATGGCCTTGCAGTCGAAGCTCCTGCAACTGCTTCAGGACGGGCAGTTCTGCCGCATCGGCGCCCAGGAAGACAAGAAAGTGGAAGTGCGCGTAGTCTGCGCCACCAATCGAAAACTGGAAGAGGAAATCGCCGCCGGCAACTTCCGCGCTGACCTGTTCTACCGCATCAATGTCGTGAATCTCCACATGCCGCCGCTGCGCGAGCGCGCTTCCGACATTCCCCAACTGATCAGCTACTTCCTCGAATACTACAACCGCAAATTCAACGCGCGCGCCGTCGCGCCCTCCGCCGACCTGATGAACGCGCTGAAGAAATACCACTGGCCGGGCAACGTCCGCGAACTCGAAAATCTGATGAAGCGCTATGTCATCCTGGGCACGGAGGAATCCATCTCCGGTGATCTTCACCCGCGCGAACAGGATTTTTTCAACGCTGACATTTCCGTCGACGGCCCCATCTCACTAAAGAAAATCACCCGACAGGCAGTGCGTGAACTGGAACGCAAGATCATCCTGAAAGTCCTGCAACATCATCACTGGAACCGCAAACAGGCAGCGCGCGCCCTGAACATCAGCTATCGCGCCCTGTTGTACAAAATCCGTGATGCCGGGCTGCCCTCGAACCGCGCCCCGCGACGGCCGCAGTCGGATGACGTAAACCACGACGTCGCCGCCGACTGATCGCTGGTTTCCGCTGGTAACTTCGTGCTTGAAATTCAACCGGGATCTAAAGAAAAGCCCCACTCGCCGCGACGCGAGTGGGGCACGTTCAAGAAATCGCCACGCCTTACGCGGCGATTGCAGGCGCAGCCGCTTCTTGCAACGCCTGCATCTGCTGCTCGAGTTGCTGCATGCTAAGGCCTCCCGGAGTGGTGCCTTTAGTATCGACCCAGGTTGGATCGGCGATGGCATAGACTTCGTCCACGTACTTGGCGAAGAAATCGAAGGCCATCGTGTAGTACGATCCCCAGGAAATAACGCGAAAGCCGTCTGCTGAGTAACCCGGAAGCACCACCGCGTGGCCCCCAACGATCTGGGTGTTGTTCGGATCGACCGTCCAGACCTTTGGCGGTTCCTGCCCCGGCGGCATCAGCGACGCCGGAACCTGAAACCCGATATAGGCGACACCGCAGTCGTTGATCGTACGCTTCACATCGTCGACATTTCGCGGATCGACTTCCACGAAGGCCGCGATTTTGTTGGAAGTGTTTCCAGCCGCGCCGGTGGGAGCACCCCGCCGCAGCAGATACTTGAGCACTTTCTGTTCGTTGCCTCCTGGACCTTCGCCCGGCGTCTTCGGGTTGTATCCACAGGCGAGTTCATAGAGCTTTTCCACGTCGCCGTCCGGCTCCGTGTCTATGTTCTTGCCACTGCTTGCGTTGAAACTCCACACCTGGATCGCGTGATAGACCGCGGCGCAGGTGCAATCTCCCAGTGTGTCGTTCAGCATCATGCCCAAATCCTGAGGCATGCCTTTCGTATAGTCGGCGGTAGGTGGTGGAGGGGGGAGCGTCTTTCCTGCCAATAGGGCGCTCAGGTGGGGCACGCGAGGATCGTATGCTCGTGGGGTCCGCCCGAGTCTAAAGGTTCGCTTTGTGTCTGCCATGGTTATTCTCCTTTTGTTGAAAAGTGTTCCTTCGTCCGGTTTGGCGGGACGGTTCGGCATCCGCGTTCGGGGTATGTCTCCGTCGGCGCGTCCGGCTTGCAATCGTTGGGGGGGGAAGGAACGCAGGCGAACCCACGCTCGTAAGCGGGTGAATTGTACAACGGGGATGAGGGAAGTCAAGGAAGAACGATTTGTGTTCTGATTTCGTAAACCAGTTGGACGGGTCGCAAGAAACTCGTAGGACGAACCTGTTGGGAATAAGGAACTTTCCGCCAGTCCTCCAAAACGATCCGGGTGCTCACAACAGCGCGTGCCTCATCCGCCTTCGCTGCTGTTACAAAAACAGAACAGCGGTGCGCAGCGCGTCGCTACCCGCGCAACTCCGACAGTGCTTTGCGCGCTTCGCTGTTATTCGGACTGATCTTCAAGACTCGCTCCAGCTGCTGCCGCGCGAGTACAGGCTGGTTAGCTTTCTGATAAGCCAGGCCAAGATGGTAGTGCACGGTTGCGTCGTCGGCCGCGCCCTGCTTCTCGCTGAGCCGCAGCGACTCCTGATACATATCAATCGCGGACCGGTATACACCCTTCTGATAATAGGCAAAGCCCAGCGTGTCGGCGGCTTGTGGCGAATCGGGCATGCCGCGCCGTGCCGTCTGCGCCATGGCCAGAGCCACATCCACATTGCCACCATGCTGCAGCATCAGGTAGGCAAGATTGTTTGAGGCCAAAGCATTATCCGGCTGAATGTTCAGCGCCTGCTGGTACATGGCCTTGGCCTGATCGGTGTTGCTTTGCGATTCGTACATCATGCCCGCAAGAAGGTAAAAAGAAATCTCACGCGGATGGTCCTTGATCGACTGCTGGTATGTGGCCAGGGCCTGGCTCGCTGAGCCTTCCGCGGCCTGCACCTGGGCCAGCTTTAACAGCGCATCGGAATTGTCCTTGTCCAGCTCCACCGCTTTGTGGAACGCCGCATCGGCCCCGCTGAAATCTTTCCTCTGGAACAGCGCCGTGCCCAGCAGGTCATAGAATCCGCTGTTGCTGCCTGACTTCGCAATCTGCGCCCGCGCCGCGGCGATGGCCTGGTCGAGTTGCTTCTGCGCGAGGTAGGTATTCATCATCCCCTGCAGGGCATCGGTCGCGGCTGGATCCTTGTCGAGCGCCTGCTGATAAGACTTGATCGCCTCGGCGTATCGCTTTTGCGCCTGATGAAGGTTTCCCATATAGACGTACGGCGTGGCACTTGCCGGAGCCATCTCAGCGGCCTTGCGCATGTCCTGCTCGGCGTCCGAAAATTTCTGGCGATTCATCTCTGCCAGCGACCGCAGCAGGTAGCCATCGGGCGCACCGGGCGCGCCGTAGATGATCTGTTGAGCGGTTTGGCTGAGTGCATCGATATCCCCGCGGCGAATCTCAAGGCCAGCCAGAGCGCGTTGCGCATCGGTCAGATCGGGACGCAGGCCAACCGCCTCGCGCCATTCCACCTCCGCCTGCTGCTCATTGTGCTGCATGTCGAAGGCGCGGCCCAGGTGAAAGTGGGCTACAGCGTTGTTGGAATCAATTTTCACCGCCTGCTGCAATGAGTCCACCGCGCCGGCCGCGTCGTTTTTCTGCAACTGTATCTGCCCACGATAGTCCAGCGCGTCGCCGTCCTTGGGAGTGGCCTTCAGCACTTCGTTGTTCAGCTTGGTAGCCTCTTCCAGGCGGTTCTTCACGATCAGCAACTGCACGTAATTTTTCTTGACCTGAAGATCCTTGGGATGTTCGCTGTACAGCGAGGAGTATTCCGCGACCGCTTTGTCGAGGTCGTTCGTGGAGTAATAGAAATCCCCCAGCATGCGGTAGCCTTCGGAATTGTCCGGGAGGTCGCTCTTGGCCTGCCGCAGAAACCCTTCGACTTCCTGTTTCTTGCCTTCCGCCATCAGCAGGTGAACATAGGCCGCGCGCGGCGCGGGATCCTTGGGATCGACCTCGATGGCATGCTTGAATTGCTGTTCGGCTTCTGACATGCGGTTGCGCGACTGATAAAAGCCTCCCAGAGCCAGTTGCGCGTTCATCACCTTAGGCCCAATCTCCGCCGCTTTCTTGAAGTTGATCTCGGCCTGATCGGGCAGCTTGGCGCGGAGTTGCAGCAGCGCCAGGCTCAAGTAAGACTCCGAGCGATTGGGGTCGGCGGCAATTCCTTTTTGCATCTCCTGCAGCGCCGCCCCCAGGTTATCTTGCACGGCGTAATAGTTAGCCCACGCTATGTGCGTGTCGGGATTGTCAGGCTGCTTCTCGTGGAGGATGTCCAGGTGAGTCTTGGCCTGCTTCAGGTAGTCCTGGTTCAGGGAACCGTCACGGCCGCGTGCCCCTGTAATCAACAGGTTGGCCAACTCGGTATGGGCCTGATAGTTCTCGGGCGCCAGGTCGACGGCACGAGAGAGTTCCAGGAAGGCGCGGTTAGCGTCCTTCAGCTTGAGGTAAGTCTCACCCAACTGGTAATGCGCCTCGGCGAAGCGGGCATCCACCTGAATGGCATTGGAATACTGAATGGCCGCCTCGCGGAACTTGCCTTTGTCGCGATAGCGGTTACCGCTCTCCAGAAACTTCTGTTTGCGCACATTGGGATCGCGATTGCAGCCGATGAATAGTGCAGGAACAAGGAACCCGACAACCAGTAAACGGACGGCAACAGAGCGGCTCATATCTTCTCCAAAGCAGGCGCAAATGCGCACACGACCACAGACCGATGGTCCCACCACCAAGGTACTGCAAGACCGGGTGGAAAGAAAAGTGACTGCTGTCACACTGAGGGGGCAGAGTCGCGGCGGTCTCCCCCCGCGCTACCGAATTTTAATGCTGTTGAAGAACTTATTAGCGTCGGCTTCGGTGCAGTTCGAGGTCTTGTCACACAGCACGAGGGCCTGCCAAACGCGTTTGCCTTGCACGGTTATTCGTTCGTAGGTTGTCCGGTTAACCGTAGTCTGTCCGCTGGTGGAAGAGCTGGTTGCGGTAATCGCGCGGGCCGGCACTCCGCTGAAGGTGGTGTCGGTCTTGGGCCCGGGTTTGGCATTTTCCAGCGTGGCCACTGCGCCGTCGAGCATCAGATCAAGTCCATAAGTATCGCCCCGCAGGTCCGCGTCACAATAAATTATGAGGAACGCGTCGTTGTCATTGTGGATGCCCAGGGCGTAGGTGTGCATGGTTGCCGTCTCACCGCTCTTCAGTTTGACGGGTTGGGATGAGTAGGTGACCCCAGGCTTGTCCTTGTCGGGCACCGGGTAGGTGGCGCTGAACGCCGGCGCGGCGTAAGGCGTGGTGGTGAACTCCAGCGTCTGCGCCGAGGCTGCGGCCACCGTCAGTATCAAAAACGCAAACGACAGTCTCAGGAATCTCGCTCTCATAGTCGCTCCAGTACGCGGTGTCCCAACGCCACCAATTCTGCCAGCGAAGGCGAGCGCTTGCTACATTACTTCTGTCACGTGAGGCTAGGCCGGAGAGGCAGATTCCGCCATCTTTACTATCAAGAGCTTGTTTTTGCAGTTCTGTAAAGACACCGGGGATGTGCCTTGCACAGCGCAAAATCCAGTCCGCGCTCAGTTGACCGTGATGCTGACACTCGGCGAAGGGATGCCGTTGACCACTACCTCGAGTGAGCTTAGTCCAGTCTCCATTACTGCGGGAACGTCGAAATTTGTCGAGACAGTGAGGTTGCCGGTGGCGACCGCCATGGTGCTGTGGCCGTGGGTGCGGGCATAAAAAACGTGACCGGTGGCCTGGTTCGAGATCCGCACCAGGGGATAATTCGTCGCGGTCTCGTCCTCATCTCCAAAGGCAGCAGCTTGCGACAAGCCGTTGAACTGGGTGCCGGAGATGTTGTAGGTGGAGCCGCGCGTCACGCTCGCTGGGAAAGCGGTGATACTCGGGGCCCATGAAGCCGAAGGCTGTCCGGAAGACGCGTAAATCCGAACGCTGGTGCCTCCGACGATTACTTCTCCAGTAGGCAGCACGAGCAGGCTGCTTCCGGGGGGCACGGCTTCGCCGGCAATTAGTTTCGCGCCATCGAACTCATAAAGCGTTCCAGAGTTGGCCTCGACCAGCACGTGCCCGTTGGGCAACAGAGCGGCAAACGAATCGCCGGCATTATCGTTGTTTGGGAAGTCGGGGCCGACAGTCCAGGTTCCGGTGTCGGTAAGAATCGCCGGCGGAGTGTAGACAGCGGTGTGTCCGGGGCCGGCTGTCGATTTGGAGCCGGTGGCGAAGACCGTGCCATCGGGGCGAAGCACCGCGGGGCCAACCTCGCCGGGGGGCAAGTAACAGCCGCCGCCATACGGGATACACGCGCCGCCGGGTGAGTGCAAATCTACCATCGTGCTGCCCGCAGTGATCCAGGTTTGCGTTGAAGGGATGTAGCGCTCAGAGTTTGGAGCGTTCAGGACATCGAAGGTCAAAACTGAGCCATCAGGGAGGAGGGTCCAGCCTTCCTCAGCGTTGAAATCGCTCTTACCGGTGGATGACAGGGCGGTCCATTGAAGGGTGCCGGGATCCAACTCGGCCACGAGCATGTCAAGTTTCCTTCCCACCAGAAATTGACCGCCCGGCAGCACCACGGATGGCGAGTCTCCAATATAGTTCCAGCCCATTGGGGGCGCGAGCGAGGTCCAGGTATCGGCTATGGGATCGTAAATTGCGCCCTGGTTCGTGAGTACAAAGTTGCCGAAGTTGTATTCACCGCCCAGAATCACAAGCCGTCCGTCGGAGAGCACGGCGGAAGCGAAGTACAGCGGCGCATATCCCCCGGGGAGGCTGGCGATTTGCGACCATGTCCCACGGAGGTAACTTCCGGAGTTGTCGGGCGTGAGCTTGAACCAATCGGAGAAGTTGTTGCCTTGGAACACCACCGAACCGTCGGTCAACAGAAACCCGATTCCAGCGCCGTCCTGCGGCTGGTTCGCGAGTGTCTGCAAGGTTTGCGGTGCTGGCGGCCCGGTTGTGATGCTAGTGTTTGAATGCCCTCCACAGCCGCAGATACCCAGCAGCAATGTGACTACCGCAGCGGAGAGTTTCCGGGTCAAGGCTCGCGTCCTTTTCCCGGAAGGAAGAATCAGTGCTCGCATCTGCCTATCTTCCCACAAGTCTTGGGGCGCACGGATGGGTTACACCCATTGATACGGGTCAAGAGCTCAGGCGAAAGGCCCAGAAATGGTCCCGGGGCGGGCGGGCTCCACTATCCAATTCCCAGTTCGTCGGAAGACTCCAGCGGCGTACCGCATCGCCTGCAGATGACGGAGGAACAATCGCCGCAGGTCAGCGGATCATTCACTTCCTCGGCACAATTCGGGCAGTAAAGCCCGGGGCCCGGTTCTGGCTGAGGGTTCTGAGGACGTGTCGCCATAGAGAGAAAAACTGTAGCATAGAGAAGGAAGAAATTCACAAGAGGAAATCAATTTGCCAGAAAAATCCCTTACTCCCGACGAGAAACTTCAGCAGGAATTCAACCGCTGGGCCGCCGCTGGCGAAGGCCAGAAGATGGAGAACCATCATCTCGACATCACGGCGAAGACCCTTCGCCGCATGAACCTCCGCCCCGGCGAGCGCGTGCTCGACCTCGGTTGCGGCTCGGGATGGGCGACAAGGCTGCTTGCGCGTCTGGTCGGCGAAGGCCCGGATGGCTTTGGTCAGGTCGTCGGTCTGGACGTTTCCGACGAAATGATTCGTGAGGCCCGCACCGCCTCGAAAGATTTTGACAACGTGCTCTACGTCTGGGGATCGGCGCAGCAGATTCCCTGGGAAGAGAACTTCTTCGACAAAGTGCTGTCCGTCGAATCGTTCTACTACTACGCCGACCAGGACCGTGCACTGATGGAGCTCTTTCGCGTGATGGCGCCGCGGGGAAGGCTATTCATCCTCATCAATTTATACAAAGACAACGAGTATTCGCTGCAGTGGGTGGACAAGCTGAAGGTCCCGGTACGAGTGCGCTCTCAGGCGGAGTACGTCGAGCTGCTGAAGAAACATGCCTTTGAGAATGTAGAAGCAGTGCGCGTCCCCGACGACACGCCCACGCCCGATGACTACAAGACGAAATCGTTCCACAGCCTCGACGATCTGCGCGCCTTCAAGCGCGAGGGCGCATTGCTGCTGATGGCGTCGAAGCCTGATCTGCGCACCCCCGCACCGGGCTACACGATCTACTGATTTTTAGATCTCGCTGTCGTCGTCCTCATCCCGATCCCGATGGCTCAAGTCCTTCACCGGACTCAGCGCCCGGCCATCCGAGGCATGCCGGATATAAATCCGCCCATTCACGTTCTCCAGCTTGATGCGCGGGCCGCCGTTGCCCAGCTCGCCACGCAAGTCGTGTCCGACATATCGGTGATTGTTCACGTGCAACCCGAAGTCGTTCTCGATCCCGCCAGAAACCGTGCTGGCCTCGATCTCCGCTTTCGAATCCGAAGGAATCGTCAATTCCACCGAGCCATTCACCGAATTCAACTCAACCGACTTCCCCGAAAGCTGGTCAAAGCGCGCGTCCAGGTGGCCGTTTATCGTCGAGAGTTCTGCGCGCCCGGAAAGGTTATGCGCCACCAGCTTGCCGTTGATGCACGAAGCCCGCACCTCTCCGCTTACGCCCGTGATGTCAAGTGAACCGTTGATCAGCTTGATTTCGTCCAGCCGCGCCATGCGCGGAACAGTCAGCGTGTACTCAACGCCCGCCGGATTATTGCGCGAGCCCCAGTTGAAGTTGTTCTGGTGATCGGGATACTTGGTGCGGATCTCGAGATACTCCTTGCCGGACTCGATCTCGATCTTCGCTTCCTCGAGCCGCTCTTTCGTGCCCGCATACTTCACCGCGTCCACCTTCACTTCATTCCGGTCCCAGCTGGAGATGTGGACCGCGCCGTTGATGTTATCCAGTTCCACGCGCCCATCGGGGTTGAGGGCATATGTCTGATGGAATTCCTCGGTATAGGCGTGGCTGTCGGAGGCGTTCGCCCCGAGCGCGAGGACAAACAATGCACAAGTCGTTCCCAAAGCGGCACCCAACCAGCTGGAGAATTGGCGTTCGCGGTTCATAAAGTTCCTCCGTTTCAACCCGTTAGACGCAGCGGCCTGCATTTGGTGAGGGCAAGTAGCGAAAAAGGCCCTATTCCCTCGCTGGTGGATACGAAAGTTACCTCCGTGATGTTCCCCTGTCTCCCGCGCTCGAAGACAATCCCAGCAAAGGCTTGCGTGGAGTTTGTCTTGTTGTATTGGTGGAAACAATCAGGTTCGCGGCGCGGGCCAAGAACTATGCCCGGCTGGCGCGTCTCATTCCTTCTTTTAAGCTTCGCGGTCTTGTCCTTGACGCTGAATCTGGCCGTCGCCCAGTCGCCGGACTCACTGAACACGGAGAAGCCGGCCCCCATCCTCACCGGAACCGCCGGCACTTTCTCGTTCGTCACGGCGGGGCAGCAGCAGCTGAATGCCCAGATCAATCCTCTTCTTCTGCTGCCGCTTGGCGACCATTGGCTGATCGAATCGCGGGCCGAGTTTCAGGGCGTATTTCAGCGCCCACCCGGCGGCGGCCCTTACGGCGGCCCGGTGGGCAAGAACCTCGACTATCTCGAGGCCGACTACATCGCCAACCACTACGTCACGGTCACCCTTGGTCGGTTTCTCACCCCGTTCGGAATCTTCAACGAGCGCCTTTATCCCATCTGGATTCGCAGCCTGCAACAGGACCCATTGATCCTGCCGCTCTCCCCCGAATCAAGCGACGGCATGATGCTGCGCGGCGGATTCCCCGCCAACCCCAGCGCCAATTTTACCTATGCGGTCTATGCTTCGGCGGTGAGTACCTCGCATAACAACCTGCAATCGCAGCGCAACGTCGGCGCGCGCACGAGTTTCTTCCTCCCCGGTCCACGGATTGAAATCGGCGCTTCGTTTCAGAAGCTCTTGCAGGACACGCGTACCAACGCTTTCGGATTTCACTTTGCCTGGCTCTCTGCGCAGCTTCCCCTCAATATGCACGCGGAGTATGCCCGATCGAATCAGGGCAGCGGATACTGGATCGACGGGGCCTACCGGCTGAGCCAGCTCCATTTCTGGCAGAAGGCCATGCGCCGCACCGAGATTGCCGGCAGAGCGGAACAATTCTTCAGCGGCTCGATTACCCCAGACGAGGCCCTGGCCCTTGGACTCTCCGCGGCAAACACCCGCGAAGGGGAACTCGGATTGAACTATTACCTGCACGACGGCCTGAAGGTCGTAGGCGGTTACGGCCGCCAATTTAGTTCGGCAGGGAATCAAAATCTCTGGAGCGTGGGTATTGCCTACCGCTTCCTGATTCCTCTAGGGAGAGTGGGGGCACAATGAAAATGAGAACTCCAGGTCTAGTCGTCGCGCTCGCTCTCGGGTCCTTGATTTACGGATCATCGATTTATGTATCGCCGGCCCGCGCCGCCGCGCCCTCCGGCAAGAAGGACGCAACCACCCCCGCGGTCGCTCATACCTACGATGCTGACGCTATGCGCGTGCAGGGCGAGCTGCGTTATCGCGCCAACTGCGGCCGATGTCATGCCGCGCCGCAAAAATTCCCCCCACGTATGATGGCAACCGTCCTCCGGCACATGCGCGTGCGCGCCACGATTACTGACGAAGACATGCGCCTCGTGCTCTTCTATATGTCGCAGTAACACATTGCAGTAACAGATTGCTGTAACCCAGAATGTAACAACCCTGAATAGTCTGATGACAAACTCATCCTGGTTTTGTCGTACTCTTGTGGCCATCGCTGCGGCAAGCACTCTGCTGACGGGACTGCCTCGCCCGCGCGCGCAAGAGCATGCCGCGCAAGAGCGTGTTCTCCAGCCTCACGTCATCGAGTTGCTGGCCGACAGCGACAGCCGTTACAAGATCGCCGGGGAACGCACCCCGGAGATCACCGTCAAGGCTGGCGAACAACTGCTTCTGCGAGTGACAGCTCGCCGGGGCAAAACCTGGAACCGGGATGGCTCGATCCATGGCTTCTCCCTGCTGCGGGCCAAAGATCGAACCAGGGTGGATGGATGGGACCTGCTGTTTAAGCCCGGCAAGCAGGAATTCCAACTCACCGCCCCTGCCGAACCGGGCGAGTACATAGTGGTCTGCACCGTGATTTGCAGCGAAGAACACGAAGGCATGCACATGAAGTTCACTGTGCTGCCGTGAGAACAACACGCGAGGAGTGGTTATGAATCGAGCCGCAGTCTGGTGTGCAGCAGGGATTCTGGCGGCGGCAGCCGTTGCCTACGGCCAGAACCCAAAGGTCTTCCACGGCGAAGTTTCCGACAGCCAGTGCGCGTTGAATGTTCACTCCCTAACCAGCTCTCATCAGGAAATGCTCAAGTCAAAATCCATGGGCGGGACCTCCAGCACCTGCTCGATGTATTGCATCGAGCATCTCGGAGGCTACCTGGTTCTGTCTTCGGGCAAGGACGTGTTCCGACTTGATCGCGCCGACCTGGTACACGGTTTCGAGGGACAAAGAGTTAAACTCACCGGCGTTCTAGACGCCAAGGCCAAGCAGATCCATGTTCTGAAGATTGAGCTGGAGAGCCTGAAATAGCTGGACTATAATTCGCGAATGAGGAGGATCCTATGCCGCCACGCCTTCTGCTTCTCTCGCTGCTGATTTCTCTATGCGCTGCAACCGCCGCAGCGCAGTCCTCGCCGCAAAACTCTTCTCAACCTTCACCGGCGCCACGTCAGACTACACAGGCCAGCCAAGACCTCCTTCAATTCCAACTCCAGCCCGGCAACACCTCCCGCGTCGCTCCTGCGCTGGGTCCTCACATGCCGCACGTTGTCACGCTCGAGCAGGACGAAGCAACCTGTTACACGATCCGCGCCTATCGCGTCGCTCGCGAGAGTCCTGATTCCGACGCGGTCAGGCCCGCAGGCTATTCCACCTGCCAACGCGCGTCTCGGTTTCAGTTCAAGACCGCCGTGGACTCGCGGGAGATAGTGCCCCGCTGATGATCTATCTAAGCCCTATACCTTCGCTTCCACAACCTTGATCTTGAACATTTCGAGGTAGCGGCCGAAGGAATGAGGCTGAATCTCCGAATACTCTGCTGACCGGTTACGCAGAGCCTCGCCCAGGCCCGAAGCCCATCCTCCCTGAAAGACCCAAACATTGGACCCCGGTTTTCGAGAGAAGGTGCGTACCATCTCCTGCCATTTGTTCGCGAATGTATCTGCCGTTAGCACGCCTTCACTTGGACCCGTCGACACCACCCGGAATCCGTCGCACTGAAAGGACTCAAAGCCGGCTATGGAACGATCGATGTCGACGTGTTCTTGCCGACAGAGGTAATGCGCCAGTTGCAGTCTGGTGGCTGCGTCAACAAAGATCAGATCTTCCGGGAGGACCTCCCGGTGAATGAACTCCATAGCTTGGTCCATATGTTGATGCCGTTGGCCGGCCAGCGGCAGCATATCCCGCCCTTGCAAAGTTCCGAAAACGTGACACAGGACAACGATGGCGATGGCCAGAACCACAGTCGGCCCAGCTTTTTGTTTTGTAATTCTGGCGAGGAAGACACTGACCCCCGCGATCGCAAAAATAGCGAGGAAAACGCACTGGCGCGTCCGCCCGTATGGATAAACTCCGGCAATTACAGCCGCCCAATTCAAAACAAAGGGCAGCAGAAGAAGAATTGCAATCAGGCGGGAGGGAGTCGCGGTCTCGGGTGCCGTCTTTTGAAACAGCAAGAGAAGCACTGCTGCGGCAAACGTCAGGGTGGCGGCGCCTCCAACCGAGACTTGTCCGAAGATAAATCGGAAAACGCCGAACGTCGCATGATAAAGGAAATGCAACAGGTGGCCGGAGCCGGGGTGGAAATAATAGTCGTAAAGCCAGGGAACCTGGAGCGAACCGATTCTCGTAATATGCGCTGCATACAGGTACCAGGTCAGTCCCAGACCAGCAGCCTGCCCCACTCCCCAGGCGGCGATTACCTGCCTGGAAGGCGGCTTAGTAAGAATTCGCAGAATGCCATACCCGCCGAGGACCGCGGCGAAGAAAAACGCGGAGTACGTGGAGAGCATTGCCAGATAGAGGCAGACCATCGACGCGATCATCCAACTCACTGAGCTCCGCGCCAGCGCCCGCTCCAGCAGATATGCAGCGCTCACGGCGAATAACAGCATCAACGGATACTGCCGCAGATCGGCAAACACGGCAATCATGGGGGGGAGAAACGTCGCAAGGATCAGTCCAACCCAACCTGCCGCGTGCCCCGCCAGGGCGGTGACCCACTTCCAAGACACCCAACAGAATAGGGTCCCCGCAATCACACAAGGCAGCCGCAACACAAGATTCGAAGTCCCGAAGCTCCGCCAGAAATAAAGAATGAGCACCAGCAGTGGCGGATGAGGGATCGTGAGGCTCGCTTGATAGGCAAGATGCAGGGAACGCTGGTTGGCTAGTGAGTAGTGCCAGGCCTCGTCTGCATTGAAAAATGTCGCATGCGCCAGCCACAGTCGCCAGATGAAACCGGCCGCCACCACGATAACCGCAATCCAGTTGGAATAGCGGCTGACAATTCCCTCCGCACGGCGAGCCGGATCCTGAGTCGCTTGGATGGCACTGGACACTGTCTGCGATTGTAACAACGGCGCGGGAGCGCCAGTCAGGACTCCTCCAGAGCGGGTGCGTCGTCCGCCTGGTTCTTCCTGCCGGCTTCGGTCAGCAAGTAAACTCCAAGGATCGTGATCTCCGGCTCAATCGGATGCCGGTAACGTTGCATGGGAAAGACCACGTAGTAAATCGCTGGATACAACAAGATCAGCCAGAACAACAGCCACGCGCCCGGTACGTGCCGCCGCAGAGCGCGTCCCAGCCCCCAGAACATGAGTACAGAAGAGGCCAGAAACAGTGAGTTTCTGAACTCCATCAGCCACCAGATCTGCGAAACCTTCGGCGGCCCGTTCCAGTAGTAGATAAAGCGTTTCAGGCAGAGCACCGCAAATCGTCCGTAGTCGGCCCGGATGTAATCCACAGCCTGCCGTTTGCGCATCTCGATATACGCCAACTCGCCCATGGCCGTGTACTGGCGCATGGCATAGAGGTCCTGCGTGGGATGCAAATGCTGCATCCATGTGCCGTCGGCGCCGGGGCCGTTGCCCAGGCGCAGTTCCGCACCGAAGTTGTCGCGAATGAAAATAAATTTCCCGAATGTCTGATAGTTGCGTACCGTCCAGGGCGCGACACAGGCGATGAAGACCACAGCAGCCAGCACCACCCCGGCCAGCGACGCCTTGCCCCGCTTGGTGCGCCGATACCAAGCCCAGATTCCCGACGCCGGTAGGAACGACAGCAGCACCGTGCTGTTCAGCGCTGCGATCCCCCACAGCAGCCCAAACCAGAGCCACGGCTTCACCCCGTCGCGCTCTTCCATGGTGAGCGCCAGCCAGAAAATTACAGCCAGTAATAATGCCGACAAACTGGTCTCCCACACCCAGCGCGTGCACCAGTACATCACATAGGGAAGCAGCGCCCAGGTCCAGGCCGAGCCCACAGCCACTTTTTCCGAGAACATCCGCCGCGCGATCAGAAAAATCGGGATGCAGGTCAGCGCCGAAAAAACGCTGTTGATGCTGAGCAGCACGAACGCCGACGCCCGCGAGTAAATGCCGAACACCTGGAACACTCCGGCAATCAAGTAAGGATATAGCGGCGGTTCCCAGGCGGTAGGCCCAGTGGGCGCCACAAAAGGATTGCTGAACCCGTGCCCCGACGCGATCGCCGCGCCAATGCGCCCCATCTCAAACCCAAAGCCAAAGTTCTGCTCCTGGCTTTTGAATTTGTAAGTGTGTCCAACGAGAATCCAGCCCACGCGCAGCATCAGCGCGATGGCCACCATCCAAAATTGCGATGTGCGGATCTGAGCCCACGAATTAACGAGCAGAGTGAGAGAGCGTGCGCGGTCAGCGGCCACGGCGGGTGTTGAATCCATGAATGTCTATTTGTAACTGAGTCAGGACGTGGCGGCAACCCGCCCATGAAAGCCCAAGCATCTACCCTGTGGAATCCCGTGTCCCCCGTGGTTAAAGATTTTGACCTTCAACCCGCTGCATAAATTGACACCCAGCCGCCGCATCCCTAGACTGATTGGCTTCCGCCCGGGCCGCACCGGGAACTGTATAATTGTCCTTCATCGAGGTCACTGCATGGGCTGGCTGCAAAACAAGTTCGAAAAAAATTTCATGATCAGCACGGTGGACTACGTCTTCAACTGGGCCCGCAAATCCGCCGTGTGGCCGATGACCTTCGGCCTGGCCTGCTGCGCGATCGAGATGATCGCCTCTTCAACCGCGCGCTTCGACATCGCGCGCTTCGGCTCCGAAGTTTTCCGTCCCAGCCCGCGCCAGAGTGATCTGATGATCGTGGCCGGCACGGTGACTTTGAAGATGGCGCCGGTAGTGAAGCGCATCTACGACCAGATGCCCGACCCCAAGTGGGTGATCTCGATGGGAGCCTGCTCGTCCGTAGGCGGCCCGTTCAATACTTACGCCGTGTTGCAGGGCGTCGACAAGATCGTGCCCACGGACGTTTACGTCACCGGCTGCCCGCCGCGCCCCGAAAACCTTTTCTACGCCCTACTCAAGTTGCAGGACAAAATCGATACCATGACGCTGGCCAAAAGGCCCACCGAAGTCCGCCTGGATCCAAATATGCTGGAAAACTTCAAGCGCCAGGTAATGATCGCGCAAACCCTGCAACCGAAATAAGCAGGTTGCAATTGGCAATTAGCATTTAGCGATCCGATTGAAGCTAGTTGCCAACCGCTAATTGCTACTGTCTAGTTCCCATGCCGTTCACAAAACTCACCCCCGAATCCGAACTCCCGCCGGCCGACGAAGCCAAAGAATTCCCCTGCGGCCAGAAAACCATCTGCGTAGCCAACGTGAACGGCGTCTACACTGCCATGGACAACGTCTGCCTCCACCGCGGCGGCCCGCTGGGGCAGGGAATGATCGAGGGCGGCAAGGTCGTGTGCCCGTGGCACGGCTGGGAATACGACACTAGGACCGGCGTCCCGAACCAGAATCCCAACGCGAAGGTTGCCGTGTATCCGTTGAAGATCGAAAACGGCGATGTGCTGGTTGAAATCTAGCTGCCTGACTCGGCGCTATCCCAGAAACTTCAAGAATTTCCCCGGCTGATTCTCATACCCCGGAAACACATCATTCAAATTCTTATTCCCCATGTGCCGCGCCACGGCTTCGCCCAGCACCTGCCGGAAATCCGTAGTCAACGCAAGATCCCGGCCTTCGTAGAGTTGCGACTGATCCAAGCCGGGCCAACGGCCGTAGACCTTGCCACCCTTCACCGGCCCGCCCAGCACGAACATCACATTAGCGTGGCCGTGATCAGTCCCGCGGTTGCCGTTCTCCCTAGCCGTGCGGCCGAATTCCGACATGGTCACCACCACCGTATCTTCCCCAAGGTCTCCAAGATCGGTCCAAAACGCGGCAATCGACTGAGAAAAATCCCGCAGCACGTTGGCGATCTGGCCCTCAGTTGCACCTTCGTTCACGTGATGATCCCATCCACCGATATCGGCAAACGCCACCTGCACGCCCAGGTTCGCCTTGATCAGTTGCGCCAGCTGCCGCAAGCTATCGCCAAATCGTCCCTTGGGATAATCCGCTCCCGCCGCCGGCTTGTACTTCGCCGGATCGGCAGCCTTCAGCATCTTCACCGCGTCAAAAGTTTCCTCGCCGGTAGGGTGAAGCACAGTATCGGTCGAGTGGTTGTACATTGCCTCAAAAGCGTTCGCCACCGGCGAACCCTTCGGATTCCGCCCCCCCACCGAGAAGTCATTGATGTTATTCATCGCGATAGCTGGTTCAAGTCCGCTCAAAATGCGCGGGATCGACGGCCCCATCGCGATCGCCTGAAACGCCGTTTTCTGCGGTGCCGGCGGCAGCCCGTGCAGCGAGCGGTTGAGCCATCCATCTTCCGTGGCCTTCACCCCCGGAGTGCCCGCCTCCATAAAATCCTGCGCGTCGAAGTGCGAGCGGCTGGGGTCAGGCGATCCGGCAGCATGCACAATCGCCAGTTGCCGCTGCTTCCACAGTGGCTGAAACGACGCGAGCGAGGGATGCAGCCCGAAAAATCCATCCAGATCAAGCACTGCTTTGCGCGGAATATTAATGCTCGGCCGCATCGCGTAATACTGAGCCTCGCCGTGAGGCACAACAATATTCAAACCGTCAGCCGCCCCGCGCTGAAAAATCACCACCAGCCGTTTGGCGCGCAAACCGGGCTCAGCTGCGCCCATGGCGGCACGAGCCAGAAAGCGAGGCACCGCCGCCGTCCCCACCACAGCCAGCGCGCTATTGCGAAGAAAAACCCGACGAGTCACGGACATGAACCACTCCTATCTCCTCTGAAACTCCGGCGAACCCAGCAGCAACCCCGCAATCGTACTAACATCCGCCGGCCGCGCCCCAGCCACGGGTTTGCCGGCTCCGGCCTTGCTGTCAGGCTTCTGCGGCGCGCCCTTCGCCGCTCCCATCTGCGCGGCGATCGAGTCATGCGTCTGTTTCGATACGCCGCCGACGATCAAATTCGCTTCCAGCGCGGAAAGCGTAGCATCCGAATCCGTCGGCGGAGACGCACTGGTTCCCGCCAGTTGCGCCGCCTCCACCTTCACACCCTTAATCTTCCCGCTGGTCAACGCTAACGCAAAATTCATGCGGTTCAGCAGCGCCGAAGAACTCACCCAGGTTTCTGCTTTCATGGAATAGCCCGTGGGCGGCTGCGCCCCGTAAAGCGGCATGCCCATGCGGTTGAGCTGCTGGGCCAGCGGTTGCGCGTCATCAACCTCAGCGCCGGTGGCACGCACCGCCGAAGCGACGAATTCCAAAGGCGTCTTCACCTTGGCGCGGTAAGCTCCGTCATCCCAAAATTCTGGTGAATGGAACAGTATCTCCAGCACTTCGCGAATGTCGCCCTTTTTCTTCAAAAACGTTTTCGCCATGCGATCCACCAAAGCTGGAGCCGGATCGTCCGACACAAACCGCTGTGCCAGCTTCAACGAAATAAACTGTGCTGTCTGCGGACTCGTAGCCAGCCTGTGCAACACCTCCAGTCCCTCGCTCTCGCCCTTGGGTTTGATCTTGTGTCCCAGCACAAACTTTGGCCCGGGCTCGTGCATGCGCGGATCAAACTTGAAGCCGCCGCCTTCCGGCGGCTTGTCGATCGTCCATCCCGTAAAAACTTTGGCCACCTCGGTTACATCGCGCTGCGAGTAGCCGCCGTTCACACTCAGCGTGTGCAACTCAAGTAATTCGCGTCCGTAATTTTCATTCAGACCACTAGGCCGCTTGCCCGGACTTGGTCGAGGCTGCGGATAGCGCCGCCCGTAAGGCCCGCGTCCATAAGGACCCGGCGGAATTCCCAACGCCTGCGCCGAGTTCGGCCCAACGCTCATAAAATTATCCAGATAAAACAACATCGCCGGACTCTTCGCCGTCGCCACCAGCAGGTCTTCAAACTTGCCAAGCGCATGCGGACGGATCACATCGCGCTCGTAGCTCGTTACCAGCACCCGGTCGAGCCCTTTGTCCACGAAAACGTTGAAGTGGTTAAACCAGAAGTCGGTCATCACTTCTTCAAACTGCCGCTGGCTGTAAACCGCGCGCAAAAGTTTCGCCTGCATCAACTCGCCCATGACAACGATCGCCGGATTGTTCATGGCCAGCAGAGTTTCCTTCTGCTTCGGGTTTAGCCCTTCGAGAAACTCCTGCCCTTTGCCCCCACGCAGGGAATCAGCAAAAAGCATTTGCTGTTCGACCGGCATGCTCAGAATTTTCTTGAACCGCTGGTCCGGCGGAAGGCTGGGTAGTTGCTGTACTTCAAGGTCGGCGTAAAGTTGCTGCTCGCGGCGCCGCGCCTGCTCTTGTTCTTCGGGCGTCGGCTTGGCGGATGGCGTAGCTGCTGCCATCATTGCGTCATTGCTGCCGCCGGAGTTAGCAGGCTCACTCATAGCGCCGTTCATCGCCGAATTGTCTGCCGTGGTCCCGCCATCGGTACCCGCGCTCGCGGTCATCGCGGATCCTTCAATGGACGTTCTGCTGGATTTGTCTGTCGCAGGGCCTGCGACCGCATTCTTGCCCGCATCTTCCTTACGGTCTTTACGATCCTGGAGGCGCGCCACTTGCACCTGAAACACGGCACGGCGCGCCGGATCCGATGGCATCGCCCTCTTGCCGTTCATCACCTGATTGATTTCCTGCGGATCGGGAAAGTCCTCGGCAATCTCCCGCGAACTCATACGAAGGGTGCGCAGCGGCTCCAGGCGCGCGTCGAGGGCTCTGTCATCGATCTTGGAAGGGTGCAGTTGCAGCTCGATCCACTGGTCGACCCCCATCGCCATAACTTGCTGCACGTCCCCGGGACGCGGCCCGAAGGTCAGGCGATTCAGAGCATGCAGCGCGAGCTTCGGATCGCTTGGGCTGGAAGTCGCCTTATCCTTCTTCTTCGCCAGCACGTGCGGCACAATACACGCAAGGCTGAAGCAGAGAAGAAAAGTGGCGAACTTCGTCCGGCCCAAACGCATGAGGACTCCCCAGAGGAAAGACGACAAGACTTCCCCATTATCAACCCGGAACGAAGGAAAAGGTTGCTACCGGTGGTTACCAAATGAGGAAGGGAGCTTGACACCAAAAAAGCTTAAGGCATAAGAGCCAAGAGCAAGAAGCGGTCTTACGTCAAATACATCTTCCCTCGCGACACCTTATGCTGCAGAGTCGCCGCCAACTGATCAACGTCAGTGGGAGCGATGTTAACAGCCATGTGATCAGCCAGAAGTGGGGTTCGATTGCTGCCCACGGCATCGCGCCGCACCTGGATCAGCAGAGCCTGCACCACACTGGGATCATATTTTTGCGGGCTCATACGGACTAGATCGCTCAACGCGTTGCCCAGCGAAAGCGATCCGCGGTACGGACGCGGACTGGTCATCGCATCGAACGTATCGGCCAGCGCCATGATGCGCACCGGCATCGGCAGCTCCTCGCCCCTCAGCGCGTCGGGATAACCCGAGCCATCGCTTCGCTCGTGATGCCAGCGCACCGCCTCGTGAATCTTCGGCCAAGGAAACTCGACGCTGCTCACAATCTGATGGCCGACCACGGTGTGGTCCGCCATCTCGCGAAACTCCTCCGGATTCAGCGCCCCCGGCTTGCTGAACAGCCGCCGGTCCACCGCGACTTTCCCAATATCGTGCAAATATCCCGCGCTGCGCAACGCGGCCAATTCTCCCGCATCCGCGCCCATCGCTTCCCCGATCGCAGCCGCATATCGCCCCACCCGCAAAGAGTGGCCATGAATGTTGACATCCTTCACGTCAATCGCGGTCGCGAATGCTTCGAGCGCAGTGTCATAGAACCCGTGCAACGAAGCCATCAGCCGCAAATTCTCGGTGACGCGCTGCGCCAGCGTCTGCGACAAGGCATGATTCTGCACCGCCAGCCCGATGTAGCTGCATAGCAGACCCATCGCATCCAGTTCCGCATCTTCGTAAGGCGCATCTCCCGGCCGCCGCCCCAAAGCCACCACGCCCGCGAGCTTCCCGGCCGCTTTCAGCGGAGCCAGGCACTTGAAAAGTTCGGGAGCCACATTGCCGTTAGAACTTAGAAATATCGAGTAGGTGGAAGCGTTCAGGACAATCGGGCCGCGCGCCGCGGAAAGAGCATGCGCATGTTTCGGCAGCAGAGGAATAAAGGCCGGCTCGGGCAGCATGGCGAAACCGTCGGCCGCCACCGAGGTCAGCATGGTCGGCTTCTCGTTGAAAACGAAAAGCGCGCCCTCGCGCGCCCCTGCCGCTTCCATCACGGCAGACAGCATGCGGCGCGCAGTCTCTGAAAATTCGCGCTCCGCCGTAAGCTCCGGCCCCAGTTCGGAGAGAGCTTCCACGGTGCGCAACAGCCTGCGGAAATTGTTGGTCTCCACGGCCAAGATAAAGTGGTGCGGAACGCTGAGCAGAATGAGCGTAGCACGCGGGAACAACGTGCCGCGAGAGCAGCTTGTTGGTTAGTTTGGTGCTGGCATGGAGCGTGGATTCTGCCATCCCGAGCGGAGCGAGGGATCTTGGTTCTTGCCTACGCCATCAGTATCGCCTCCGCCGCCAAACACCAAGGTCCCTCGCTTTCGCTCGGGATGACAATCCCGAGGGGCAACTAGGAGACTACTCAAAAATGCTCCCGCAATTCCGCGAACCGCCCCACAATCAGCAACCGCTGCGGCGGCGGAGCCGCATTCACTTCTTCATGCTCCAGGATCCACGTATCGCCGTGCGGCACGAAAACCGCGTGCAATCCCGCAGCCAGCGCCGGATTGACATCCGACCGCGGACTGTTCCCAATCATCCAGGTTGAATCGCGCGACAGCGAATGTTTTTCGACGAGCGCGTCATACGCCTCGGGATTTTTCTCCGCAACGATCTCAGTCGCCGCGAAATGTTCTTTCAGTCCCGAGCGCTCGATCTTCCCCGACTGCTCTTCCTGCGCACCTTTTGTAACCATAATCAATCGATGCCGCCCGCAAAGATACTGCAGAGTCTCTGGAACCTCCGGCAAGAACTCGATTGGATGGTCCAACACCATGTGGGCAAAACTTATGATCTGCGCATGTAGCTCCGGTGTTACCGGCTTCACACTGAGCCGCTCAAACGTATCCACCAACGCATGCGAGAAACTATGCTGCCCGTAACCATGCTTCACCACGCACTCGCGCTCCACATCGTTGAGCACGCCCCGAACTTGCTCTGGAGAAAATTCATGATGGTTCAGAAATGAGATGAATCGGGCAATCGCCCGTTCAAAATAAACGTTGTTCTCCCACAGCGTGTCATCGGCATCGATCAGAAGAGTCTGGGATTGATATTTGCTTGCGGCCGTGACGGACAAAATGTGCAGTGCTCCTTGGAGGAAGCTTCTGGCGAGAAGCCTTCTAAACCCAATCCACCCGCGCCGCCGGCCCGATAATCCCCGCCTTATGCCCCATATCCAGCAGCCGGACCACAGCCTCGCGCCCATCGGGCCCGTAATCCAGCGTGCGCTCGTTCACATACATCCCGACAAACCGGTCCGCAGTCGACGTGTCCAGATCGCGGGCAAACTGCATCGCATAAGACAACGCCTCCTCGCGATGCTCCAGCGCATACTGAATGCTGTCACGCAACGCAGAATTCACCGCGGCCACCAGTTCCGGCCCCAGCGCCCGTCGAATCGCATTTCCTCCCAGCGGCAAAGGCAGCCCGGTCACCTTCTGCCACCATCGGCCAAGATCGACCACGCGGTGCAGTCCGGCCTTGTCATAGGTCAACTGCCCTTCATGAATGATGAGCCCGGCTTCGAATTTGCCCTCAAGCACCTGCGGAATAATCTGATCGAAGGGCACCACCTCAGTCTCTACCCCCGGAGCAAAAAGCTGCAACGCAAGATAAGCCGTCGTGAGCTTGCCCGGAACCGCGATCTTTTTATCCTTGATCTCCACCTGGGTAAACGGCCGCGGCGAAACAATCATCGGCCCATAACCGTCGCCCACGCTGCCGCCACACGACATCAGCGCATACAAATCCTGAATGTAAGGATAGGCATGAAACGAAATCGCGGTCACATCGTAGACGCCCTCGCGCGCCTTCTGGTTCAGGCTCTCGATGTCGCACAGTGTATGCGTGAAGCGCAGCCCCGGCACGCGCACCTTATTGGTAGCCAGGCCGTAAAACATAAACGCATCGTCGGAATCCGGACTGTGCGCAATGCTGATCTCGCGCACCTGCGAGGACGGATTGCCGCTCGATTGCTTCGCTTCTTGTTCCGAGATTACTGTCATTATTTGAACTCCAAACCGCCTGCTGCTATTCCGCTTTACCGCTGTCGCTCCGCACGCGCTGCCATCGCGCCGCAACGCCCGCTGCCACCATCACCTTAATTATTTCTGCAAACAGAAACCAGTAAAGCCCAAGGCGGAAAGCCAGCGCCACGGAATGCGTCAGCACAGCCAGCCAAGTCAGCCCTCCGATGAAAAGTACGATCTCCCCAAGAAGCCCGCCCACAGCCGCGCGCGCGAAACTCTTGCGCCCACGCTCCATCACATATCCCGCGACCCAAGCTGCCAACGGATAACCCAGCAGAAATCCCGCGGTTGCCCCATGAAACAATTGCGCCATCCCTCCCACACCTGTAGGACTGAACACAGGCAACCCCATCGCTCCTTCAGCAAGATACAGCGCAAGCGCCGCAAACCCGCGCCGGCTGCCTAGTATCAGTCCAACCAGCAACACTCCGAAGTTCGCCACCGTCAGCGGCACAGGCGTACCCGGCAAAGGAATCGCAACCCGCGCGCACAATGCCACCACTAGGCTGCCGCCCACCACCAGTGCAACTTGCCGCGCGTTTTCTGAAACGAAAACGCGTCCCCGCGAAGCGCTTAATGTTTGAATTGTTTTTTCCATGGAAAGAATCTCCGAATCTTGAGCGCGGGAATCTTGAGCGAAGAAATCAGAGCATCAGTGCTCAATGTCGCCCGACTGCCGCTCGCGCTCCACCTCGCTGGCACTCTCTTCCCGCGCCGCATGCGCCGCCTGCAAGTGCCGCCGCAACCGCACGTAAACGACGATCGCCACGCACACTACCACCAGCGTACTGCAACCCAGGATCAGGAACCACCAGATCATCCGCACAACCGATTAGCATAACAGATGATCCGGCAGTGAAAGGGTTAGTCTCGGTGGGGCGCCATTCGTTCGCGCGGCCTAGCTTACTTTCGCCAAAGCCCTCTTCTCTCGCATCGTTTCCACACGCTTCAGCGTCAGCTTCAGCCGTTCCCGTCCGAACTTGGAACCCGTGATGACCTTCTCGATGTTCTCGAACAGATGCGGATCACCCATCTTTTCTCGCAGCTCTTTGAGAAAGGGCTGAACCTTCGCGAAGATGAGGAACATTTCCCCGCACACCGCCGGCTGGATGAACAACTCCTCACTCAGCGCCCCCTGCAGCACAAATGCCGCCGCCATGCTCCAGTACCCACCCACCTGGCGCAGCCAGTTGTTTTCCTGCGAGCCCATTGCCCAGGCGACCTTCAGAATGTCATCGACGCTCTCCGGCCAAAAGCCCGTAACCCACCAGTTGCGCGCCTTGCGCATCTCCGCTTCGCGGCGCAGATCGTAGAGTTGCATAATCAGTTGAGCATCCGTAGCAGTCGCTTTTTTGGACACGAATCACCTCTCTGGGATTGAGTAATAGAGTAGTTGGGTAATTCTCGATTTTACGCGCTGGTCCCCGCCGCCAACTCCGGCGCCGGCCGTTCGTACTCGCATTCTTTATTCGGGCACGCGATCACCGGCCCGTCCTTCAAGAATTTCTGCACCAGATACTCGCTACCGCAACTCGTGCACTTTTCGGCAATCGGCTTGTGCGCCGAAGTAAACTTGCACTTAGGATAGTTTCCGCACCCGTAGAACGTGTTGCCCTTACGCGCCCGCTTTTCGACCAGGTCACCTTCTTTGCATTCCGGACATTTCACGCCAATGTAGTTCTGCTTCACATACTTGCATTCAGGATATCCGCTGCACGCCGTGAACTCGCCAAATCGTCCGTGCCGGATCATCATATTCCGCCCGCACTTTGGGCAAGGCTCATCCAGCGGAATGTCGGGAACTTTTTTGCCCTGATCAAGCCGCCGCGTAGTCTTGCAGTCGGGATATCCCGTGCACGCCATGAACTGCCCGAAGCGCCCCCGCTTCAGCACCATCACCCGGCCGCAGTTCTCGCAATATTCTTCCTGAGTAGTCTCCTGCACGTCGGCCGAATCCAGATCGGGCAAGTTGATCGGATTCTCCTTCGTAAACGTACAAGTGTTCGGATCTTCTTTGTCGTAGGTGCTGCACGCGTAAAACGATCCGTGCCGGCCCCACTTGATCACCAGCGGCGCGCCACATTTCTCGCACTTCTCGTCCGTGGGCTTCTCCATCCGCTTGATGTTCTCCATATGCTTTTCGGCATATTTGAGGTCCTTCGTAAACTTCTTGTAGAACTCGGCCAGCGTGTCGGTCCACTTCTCCTTGCCCTCTTCGATCTCGTCGAGCTTTTCTTCCAGGCCTGCGGTGTACGCCACATCGAAAATATCGCGGAAGTTTTCGACAAGAAGGTCAGTAACCACCAACCCAATCTCAGTCGGAGTAAACTTCCCGCCCAACTTCTGCACATACTGCCGCTCTTGAATCGTCGACAGAATCGCCGAGTAGGTTGACGGACGGCCAATCCCGCGCTCTTCTAGCTCTTTAACTAGCGACGCTTCGTTGTAACGCGGAGGCGGCTCGGTGAAATGCTGCTCCGGCTTCAATTCCTTGAGCGTAAGTTTCTGTCCAGCTTCCAGCGCCGGCAGCTTGTGTTTCAGTTCTTCGTCTTCCTCGTCCTTGCCTTCCTTCGATTCTTCGTAAACGCGCAGGAAGCCGTCAAACTTCATCACCGATCCCGTGACGCGGAACCAGAATGTCTCGTTCTTACTCTTCGCGTCGATATCCACCGTAGTCTGGTCAAACACCGCCGGCATAATCTGCGACGCTACAAAACGCTGCCAGATCAGCTTGTAGACCTTGAACTCGTCTTCCTTCAAATACTGCTTCACCAGATCAGGATGCCGCATCGCCGAGGTTGGACGAATCGCCTCGTGCGCCGCCTGCGCTTCTTTCTTCTCCTTATATGTATTGGGAGTCTCAGGCAGATAGGCCGGTCCGTACTCCTTGCCCACGTATTCGCGCACTTCCTGGATCGCTTCGGGTGCAACCCGGGTGGAATCAGTACGCATGTAGGTGATCAGTCCAACCAGTCCTTCTTCGCCCAGTTCCACGCCTTCGTATAACCGCTGCGCGATCATCATCGTCCGCTTCACGCTGAAGCGCAGCTTCCGCGAGGAATCCTGTTGCAGTTTGCTGGTGGTAAAAGGGGGCGCGGCATTTCGGCGTCGTTCTTTCTTGTCGACCGACCGCACCAGCCAATCCGCTTGCTCAAGCGCCGCGCGGATCTTTTCCGCATCCTCGCCGTTCGTAACTTCAATCTTCTCTTCGCCCTTGCCCACAAACCGCGCATCGAATGCCGGAGGCTTGTTGGCCGCCAGGTGCGCGTCAATCGTCCAGTATTCTTTTTTCTCGAACGCCTTGATTTCGCGTTCGCGCTCCACAATCAGTCGCAGAGCAACGGTCTGCACGCGTCCCGCGGAAAGTCCGCGCCGGACTTTATCCCACAGCAGCGGCGAAACTTGGTAACCCACCAACCGGTCGAGCACACGCCGAGCCTGCTGCGCATCCACCAGATTCTGGTCGATCGCGCGAGGATGCTCGAACGCCGCCTGCACCGCCCGCTTCGTGATTTCGTTGAACGTAACCCGCTGAATGCGCGGCGGAGCTTCCGGCTCATCCTTCTTCTTCTTTTTCGCTTTCTTCGCGTGGCCGTTGCCGCTGAGTTCAAACGCCAGATGCGCCGCAATCGCTTCGCCTTCGCGGTCCGGGTCAGGCGCCAGGTAGATCGCATCCATCGGCCCTGCCAGCTTCTTCAGCTTGGCCAGAACCTTTTCTTTGCCCGGGATCACGACGTAGTCGGTCTCAAAGTCGTTTTTAGTATCGACTCCGAGCGTGCTCTTAGGCAGATCTTTCACGTGGCCGAGCGACGCCTCGACGGTAAATCCCTTTCCCAGATATTTCTGGATTGTCTTCGCCTTAGCCGGCGATTCGACGATGACTAAACTCTTGGTCAACTGAACCTCAATTCTTAGGATTTCGCTTTGAACCTAGCACGAATGGGACGAAAGCAACAAGTTACGGGTGAGAAGCTCGGGCAGACATCCTAGAACGTTTTCACAAAATTCTTGCCGGGCATCTGCCGTACTTTTCCACTAAGCTCCAGCTCGAAGAGAGCGGCAAAAATTTCTGACGATGATAACTCGTCTTCCAACTTCTCGACTATTTCATCAATCTGCGTCGCTTCATCCGCCTTCAACAACTTCAAGATCCGCTTCTCGTGCGGCGGAAGCCCTTCGTCCGGGAATAGAGATGCGGAAGTCGCCTTGCCGGATTCACCCACCACGTCCGGCATGAGCGCAAGTTTCACTTCCGGAGGCAGATCCTCCCACACATCTTCCCAGGTCGCAACCAGCTTCGCGCCCTGCTTTATCAGTGTGTTTGGTCCCCACGAATTCTTATTCGTAACATTCCCCGGCACCGCGAACACATCGCGATTCTGCTCCAGAGCACAGCGTGCCGTGATGCGCGTTCCGGAATATTCCGCGGCCTCCACGACGAGCACTCCGACCGACATCCCACTCAAAATCCGGTTCCGGATTGGAAAGTTCTGCGGCGCGGCAAATGTCCCCATCTTGAACTCGGAAATCAGCGCACCACCCAGCGCCAGAATTTGTTCCGAAAGCCGCGAATTCTCCTTGGGATAAATCACATCCGCACCCGTCCCAAACACCGCGACCGTCTTGCCTTTGGCCGAGATCGCCCCGCGGTGGCTCGCAGTGTCAACCCCGCGGGCCATGCCGCTGATAATCACCAGCCCTTGCGCCGCCAGGTCGCACGCCAATCGCTCCGCCATCCCCGACCCATACGGCGTGGGATGCCGCGTCCCCACCATCGCGATCCCCGGTCGCGGCAGCACCTCAGGGTTGCCGCGAACATACAAAACCAGCGGCGGATCGTAAATTTCTTTCAGTCGCGGCGGATAGCAAGCATCTTCCAGCGACAGCACAGTAACGTCCGTTGCCGCAGCCCGCGCAATTTCCTCCCGCGCCAGTTCCGCCGACTTCCCCGTCGCAATCGACTGCGCCGAAAGCGCCTGAATACCTGTGCTTTCGAGTTCGGTTAAAGATGCGTGAAACACCGCTTCAGCGTTACCAAAATGTTCCACCAATTTCCGCGCCTTCGTCGGCCCCAGGCCAGGCGTTAGTGAGATGGCAAGCCACTCCAGAAGATGAGTTGCAGATGGCGATGCGGCGATAGCATTAGGCACGGCTACTCCAGTTCTTACCCTGACTGGGCGGACTCTAGCCATTTGCGGAAAGCCCTGTCAAGGGCAGATGTCACAAAGGCCTGTTGAAAAAGGTCTGCTAGAATCAAAACAGGAATGAGACGTCTCCGCATCTCTGCGATTTCCTACCTCAACACCGCCCCCCTCATGTGGGATTTCGAACACGCTAAGGCCGGACGTGACTTCGATATTTCCTACACGCTCCCCTCAGCCTGTGCCCGCGCGCTCGAAGCCGGAACCGCCGACATTGGCATCATCCCAGCCGCCGCCTACGCGCAAGTCCCCGGCCTGATGGTCTTGCCCGGCGTAGCGATCGCCTCGCGCCGCCCAGTGCGCTCCATCCTGCTAGTCAGCCGAGTGCCGGTCGACCAGGTTCGCACCGTCGCTCTCGATACTTCTTCCATGACCTCGGTCGCGCTCACGAAAATTCTGTTCGAGAAATGGCTAGGAGGCGGCCGCAAGTTCGCTCCGATGGAACCAAACGTCGAAAAGATGCTCGCCGCGCACGATGCCGCATTAGTAATCGGAGACCCCGCACTCCAGATCGACCGCTCGCGCTACGTCACTCTCGACCTAGCCGAAGAGTGGATTCGCCATACCGGCAAGCCTTTCGTCTTCGCTTTCTGGGCCGTGCGTCAAGACGCATTGCAGGACGCTCCCTCGCAAGACCTCGCAACAACCTTCCAGCAATCCCGCGACCGCGGCCTCGAACCAGCAAGCCTCGAACACATCGCCCACGGGTGGGCTCCGCGTCTGGGCCTCAAAGAATCCGACGTTCGCTCGTACCTGACCGAAAACATTTACTACCATCTCGATGCCCCCTGCCTCGAAGGCCTGCAACTCTTCTATCGCTACGCCGCCGAGATCGGAGCCCTGCCCCCCGCCCCCGAAATATGTTTTCTGAGCAATCCCGTCGCTGCCCGGTAAACTCTTTCCATCCCAAATGTTTTCATATTCATATCTCCTGCTTGCAGTGCCCATCTGGCGGCAACTGCGCAGTCTGGGCGGTCCGGGCCTGGTCCTGCTCGGGATCGCCGACAACTCAGTAGTCCCCCTCACCGGCAGCATGGACGTCCTCACCATCTGGCTGGCCGCCCGCCACCATGAACCCTGGCCCTACTACGCCCTGATGGCCACGCTGGGCGCGGTTATCGGCGGCTACATTACTTATGCCCTCGCCCGCAAAGGCGGCAAAGAGGCGATGGAACGCAAGCTCTCGAAAAAACGAGCAGCCCAGTTTTCCAAAGCCTTCGCGCGCTGGGGATTCGCGGCAGTCGCGATTCCCGCCGTGCTGCCTCCGCCATTTCCTTTCGTCCCATTTCTGCTGGCGGCAGGCGCTATGCAGTACTCGCGAAAAAAATTCGTCGCCGCCCTGACGCTAGGCCGCGGCGTCCGCTACACCATCGGAGCATGGCTGGGATTCCACTACGGCCGCCACATCCTCCGTTTCTTCTCCCGCTACGACAAACTGGCGATAGCAATCCTGATCGTCCTGGCGGTAATCGGCACAGCACTCTCACTCATCCAATACCTCCGCACGAAGAAGTAAGTAGGCACTCACCGTCGTGTGACCTCGTGTCCTTGGTGGTTCACGATTTTGTGAACTCCCACATTTGGCCCAACTCCCCATCCTCCATTAGAATTAAAGCGACCAATGTCGCTAACCAAATCCCAAGCCCTCGACCTGTTCCACTCCGACGACCTGATCGGTATCGGCATGGAAGCCGACGCGGTCCGCCGCAAGCTGCATCCCGAAGGCACGGTCACCTACATCATCGACCGCAACATTAACTACACCAACTTCTGCACCGAGTACTGCACCTTCTGCGCCTTTTACCGCCCGCTCAAAGGCCCTGCCGCCAAAGAAGGCTACATCCTCGATTTCGACACTATCTACGAAAAGATCCGCGAGACCGTCGAACTCGGAGGTACCGGAGTCCTGATGCAGGGTGGCCTGCGTCCTGACCTCAAAATCGACTGGCACGAAAAAATGCTGCGCGGAATTAAGGAGCGATTCCCGCAGGTTCATCTGCACTGCTACTCCGCATCCGAAATCATCGCCATCGCCGAGTACAGCGAACTAAGCATTCGCGACACGATTCTCCGTCTGCGCGATGCCGGACTCGATTCCATCCCCGGCGGCGGCGCCGAAATTCTCGACGACGAAGTCCGCTACAAAATCGCGCGCCTCAAGTGCCTTACCAACGACTGGATTAACGTCCACCGCACTGCCCACCAGGTCGGCATGCGCACCACCGCGACCATGATGTTCGGCGTTGGCGAAAATTACGAACACCGCGTCAACCACTTCCAGCAACTCTACGACCTCCAGGAAGAAACCGGAGGCTTCACCGCCTTCATCCCCTGGAGCTTCCAGCCGCACAACACCGCGCTCGGCGGACGCCACTGGGACGAAGCCACCGCCGTCGAATACCTGAAAGTCCTTGCCATCTCGCGCGTCTATCTTTCGAACTTCCTGAACGTGCAATCGAGTTGGGTCACGCAAGGCCTGAAAGTGTGCCAAATGGGCCTCCGCTTCGGCGGCAACGACGTAGGCTCGGTGATGCTCGAGGAAAATGTAGTGCGCGCCGCTGGCGTCACCAACTGCACGACCGAAGAAGAGTTGCGCCGCATCATCCGCGACGCGGGATTCCGCCCCGCGCAGCGCGACACCCTGTATCGGCAATACTTCCTGAACTAGCTGGTTGCCACGAGACAAGACAGCGGATTCCTCATGTCTCGCTTCTCGCTTCGCTAGCGCGTCGGAATGACAGGGCTTGGTTGGGGGGACGTTAAACTCAAACGCAAGATCAAAGCCAAACGCAAGATCAAAGTCGAAAGCAGTGGGCGAGGCGCCCGCTCCACACTTGCGCTTGCTCCTACTGCTTCAGGATCCAACTCGCAATTTTATCCAGCGCCACCGGCGCGATCGTCTCTTCGATTTGCGCGTACTCGCTAGGTGATCCAGTCTTTGCCGTCTGGAACAGGTGATTCAGGCTGGGGAGTTCGTCTATCTCGAAGTGCTTGTTGCCGGCCTCTTCCAGCGCTTTGCGGATGGGGGGAAGATTCTGATCGGGCGGGACTTGCTTGTCCTTTTCGCCGTTTAGCACGAGCACCGGGCAGGTGACTTTGCGCAGAGCGGTTGCGGGATCGTAGTCCATGAAGTAGCGGAACCAGGGCGAGGTCAGGGCCTTGATCTCGATGCCGAGCTGCGCTTCCATGCCTTCATCGGCCAGCTTTTCTTTCAGCTCTTTTTCCAGCACGGCTGGATCTTTCTCCTTCTTGACCAGGGTCAGGATCTCGCGTTCCTTGGCGACGGCTTTCACGGCCTCGTCATGTGTTTTGCCGCTGGATTCGGCAATGGCCTGCACCTGCGCGACCAGGATTTCATCGCCGGGGACGCCAGAGCCCGCCATCATCACGATGAAGGTCACGTCCGGATTACGGGCGGCGATCATAGGCGCGATAATTCCACCTTCACTGTGGCCGATCAGTCCAATCTTGTGGGGATTGATTTCAGGACGCGTCTTCAGATAGGCGATGCCAGCCTCGGTGTCGGTGGCAAAGTCGGCGGTGGTTGCAGTGGCGAAGTTACCGGTGGACTTGGCGGTGCCGCGATCGTCGGCGCGCAGCACGGCGATGCCGTGGCGCGTGAGATAGTCGGAGAGAACCAGGAACGGCTTGTGGCCGAGCAGGCTCTCGTCGCGATCTTGCGGACCGGAGCCAGTGATCAGCACGACCGCGGGGAATGGGCCTTTGCCTTGGGGAATCGTCAGTGTCGCCGCCAGCGTGACGTTCTGGACTTTGTTCTCGTAGGTGACATCTTCGTCGTGGTACGGGTATGGCTTGGTGGGGTTCTGCGGGCGGCGCAGCTCCAACTCGGATTCATCCTTCAGGCGATGCAACACGAGTGGCATGGGGCCGCCCTGGGTGAAGATGCCGTCGATCGAGTTGAGATCGGGGGCGATCTTGCCCTCGAAGGTCGCGCTAATCTTCTCTATCTCGATCTTCAGCGTTGCGCCATCGCGCGTGACTTTGGTGACGGGCAGTCCCTTCATGCCTTGATCGGGGCTATCGAGCATGGCCATGAGGCCGTCCTCGGTGTTGACGATGTGGAATACGACGCGGAGCTTGATATCCGCGTTGAGCGTAAGCGTGCCGATCCAGGCGCCGTCGATGTCGGAAGGCTTGCCCAGTTTGTGTTCCGGTTTCACTGGTGCGGCAGAGCGTTTGAATTCGAGCGGGAACTGCTCGCCCTGCGACCAGGTTCCGCTGATGGTGTTGCCGTCGCTCGAGACTTTGCCCTCGTAAGAGCCATGAATAATCTCCACACCAAGGCTCAATTGGGAGTCCTTGAAGATGACGGAACTGACTGGAATGCCGTTGGCGCCGGCTTGATCCACGCTGTCGAGTGTGGCTTTCAGGACGCCTCCGTCTCCCTTGGTGATGTGCAGTACGAGGCGCAAATCGGCCCCGGCATGCAGCGTGCCTTCCCAATCGCCGACTATGTCTTGAGCATGGGCGAAGGAGACCGCAAACAGAACCACCGCAGCAGCAACGATTACTCTCCTCATAATCTCCATCCCTTTAATAGCTTCCGGTTTCGGTCCGGCGCAGAAAACCTTTTCACAATTCGCCGCGCCGTTCAAGCTGTTTATAAGAATCGGTGGATACGCCGATGCAGGCGACGGGAAAGCCTGGGGCGGCGAACCACCCTAGTTTAGAATAAGACGAGCGTCACACCCCGATTCGATCCCCGGTGGCCAGTTTGCGAGAAGAGCGACTTCCAGACTGTCCCAATCGTATCGGGATTTGATTATCGTCGATCACATTGTCGTCGATCACATTGAAGATGAAGCTTGCCTGCGCTTGTTTGCTGACCGTTGTGTTAGGGACTGGCGCGCTCTGTGCGCAGAATCCAGCGGCGGACACGAATGCTTCAGCCTCCAGCGCGGCGACCGAGGGACATCCGGCGAAGGCTGTTGTGTCGGGAGTCGTCACCAAAGATCCGGGCGGCGAAACGGTGAAGAAGGCGCTGATCGAACTGATCGCCGAGAGCCAGAATGAGGGCGGAAACTACACCGCAGTTACCGGTGTGGACGGCAGTTTCCGCATTGAGAACATCGCGCCCGGCCGCTATCGTTTGTTTGCAGAGCGCTCCGGCTACCAGGAAATTGACAAGCGGCACCGGCGGACTGAAGGCCGCGTGCTGGCGCTGGCGGCCGGCCAGGAACTGAAAGACCTGGTGATTCGTCTGCAAGCCGCCGCGGTGGTTGAAGGCCGAGTAACTGATGAAGACGGGGATCCCTTGGCTGAGGCGCAGGTCGCAGTCCTGCGCCAGACCTTTGTGGCGGGACGCAGCCACTGGGAGCAGGTGGGAGCCGAGCGGACGAACGACTTGGGCGAATACCGCATCGGGAGCCTTGCAGCGGGGAGCTATTTTGTTTCGGTAACGCCTCCGCCTGACTTTGGAGCCTTGATCGAAGTAAGCAGTGCGCGCGTTGTGGTGAGGCAAAGCGTCGCTTCCGAAAAGGTGGCGACCGCCTACCAGACTACTTATTACCCGGGCACCAAGGACCGTGGCCAGGCGGCTTCGATCCAATTGCACGGCGGCGATGACTTTCCGGTAAATTTTTCGCTCACGCCCAGCCCCAGCCTGACGATTCGCGGGTCGGTGGTAAGTCTTCCGCCGGGAGCCACGGCAACGATCATGCTGCAGTCGAAGGATTTCGGTGGGGTGTTGAACGGCGCGGAGATGCGTAAGGACGGCAGCTTCGAGATTCGCGATGTTTCTCCTGGAAGCTATACCATTCTGGCCACGGTGGAGAATGCACCAGCGCCCATGATAGCGCGCCAGGCTCTGCAAGTAACGTCGGCGAACGTGGAAGGTGTGCGGCTGTCTCCGCAATCCGGAGGCACGATTCGGGGCCGGCTTCGGATCGAAACCAGCGCTGCGGCGCGGCCTGATCCCCGCCAGATGTTTCTTCTGCTGCACTCGGCCGATGGTGATGACGACGGGATGGGCTTCATGCTGGGAGACGCCTTTGACAACGTTGCGCACGTGAATGCCGACGGCAGTTTCGAGTGGAAAAATGCGCCGGCGGGACATTATTCGGTTCAGATTTCAGACGCCAGCGCCATGCCGGATTGGTTTCTGAAGTCGGTGGCGGAGGGCGGACGCTCGGTGGCTGACGACGGATTTAGCATGAGCAGCGGCACGATGACGCTGGATGTGCTGGCGAGCGGCAATGGGGCCGTCGCCGAGGGCGTGGCCCGTAACCAGAAAGACGAACCGGTCGCCGATGCGGTAGTGGTGGCGGTACCGGAAGCGCGTTGGCGCAGCCGTCCCGACCGCTATCGCAAAGCGGTCACCGATCAGAGCGGACGGTTCAGCCTGCGCGGCCTGGCCCCCGGCGACTACACACTGCTTGCCTGGGAGAGCGTGGATGGTGAAGCGTATTACAATCCCGAATTTCTAAGGCGCTACGAAGGGCAGGGGAAGGCGCTGCACTTTGCCGAAAGTGAGCGGAAGAGTGTGGAATTGAAGGCGATTCTCTCCGCTGAAGATCAGCCCGCGGAATCCCAGTAAGCGGAAAGGAAAGAATCATGACAAGAGAAGCCAGAATAATGTGCGGAGTCATTCTGATTACGATTCCGACGATCCAGTATGGTGGGTACTTCCTGCTGACCTCGCTTCTGAATCGGGCGAGCCACTACATGGACAACCCCCTGCGTCAGAATCTGTTCCGCGCAGGTCACGCCCATGCAGGCGTGATCGTGATCCTCGCGCTCATTTGCCAGTTGCTGGCCGATGGCGCGGCGCTTACTGACTCATTGCTTTGGATGGTGCGGATTGGCGTGCCTCTCTCCGCGATTCTGATCTCGGCAGGGTTCTTCGTTTCCATCCCTTCGCCGACCGCCACTCAGCCGAACGGCTTGGTAGCGCTCATCTACGCCGGGGCGTTATTGCTGGCGCTGTCGGTCGTGACGCTTGGTATTGGACTGCTGCGGGCGTGAATCCGGTAGAATAGAGGTTTTCACCGGACCCCTTGCTCCGTTCTGATCTCATCTTGTCTGCGATGCTGGCTGCCTGGGCTGCCCCCAGGGGCATTGGGCCCTATCTCCGCCAGCATCTGCTGGATAAGACTTTTCAGGGGCTTTACCATACCGACGCATTCGATCGGGCGCTGCTGATTCCCTATTTCATTGTGCTCACCCTGCTTGCCGCTTACGGGATGCACCGTTACGTGATGGTTTATCTGTATTACAAGCACAAGAAAAACCGGACCATCGAACCGGCCGCCTATTTTGAGGAGCTGCCCCGAGTCACCGTGCAACTCCCCATCTTCAATGAGCAGTATGTGGTGGAGCGACTGCTGGAATCTATTTGCAAACTGAAGTATCCGCGCGAACGGCTCGACATTCAGGTGCTGGACGATTCCACTGACGAGACGGTTGAGGTGGCGCGCAATCTGGTAGAGCGCTATGCGGCACTGGGAAATCCGATCAGCTACCATCACCGAACGAACCGTGAGGGATTCAAAGCTGGGGCGCTGGCTGAGGGACTGAATACTGCGAAGGGGGAGTTTGTTGCCATTTTTGACGCCGACTTTACTCCGTCTGAGGATTTCCTGCTGCGCACCATCCATCACTTCACCGATCCGAAAATCGGGATGGTGCAGACGCGCTGGACGCACATCAACCGGAACTATTCTTTGCTTACGCAAGTGGAAGCGATTCTACTGGACGGCCACTTTGTGCTGGAGCACTCCGCGCGCGCGCGCAGCGGGGTGTTCTTCAACTTCAACGGCACCGCCGGAGTGTGGCGGCGCGCAGCGATCGACGAAGCGGGTGGCTGGCAACACGACACGCTGACCGAAGATACGGATCTCTCCTACCGGGCCCAACTTAAGGGATGGAAATTCATCTATTTGCCGGATGTGGAGTGTCCCGCGGAATTGCCAGTGGAGATGACTGCGTTCAAAACCCAGCAAGCGCGCTGGGCCAAGGGACTGATCCAAACAGGAAAGAAGATCCTGCCGCGGGTGCTGCGCAGTGACGCGCCGCGGCACACCAAGATTGAAGCCTGGTATCACCTGACGGCGAATCTGAGTTATCCGCTGATGATCGTACTCTCGGTGCTGATGCTGCCGGCCATGATCATCCGCTTTTATCAGGGATGGTTTCAGATGCTGTTCATCGATCTGCCGCTCTTTATGGCGTCGACGTTTTCGATTTCGAGTTTCTATCTGATTTCACAGCGCGAACTGTTTCCCAAGAGCTGGCCGCGGGCGCTGCTGTACCTGCCGATTCTGATGGCGCTGGGCGTTGGATTGACGATCACCAACACCAAAGCCGTGATCGAAGCGCTCATCGGCAAAGAGAGTGCGTTTGCGCGCACGCCCAAGTACAACGTTGAATCGAAGAAAGATAAAGTGAGCGCCACCAAATACCGCCGGCGGCTGGGTTGGGTGCCGTGGGTGGAACTGGTGATTGGGGCTTACTTCGCGATGATGGTTTATTACGCAGTCCAGATCGACAATTATTTTACGGTTCCGTTTCTGCTGCTGTTTGTGTTTGGCTATTGGTATACGGGTTTGATGTCTTTGCTGCAGGGGCGCTTCGCCGGGGTTGAGCTTGGCGCCGAGACGCATACCAAGCCGTTTCCGGTGGGAGTGTGATCCTTGGCGCTTTCCTTCGTTCGACGGCGCGGTTACAATCCACTCTCCAATAAAGCCTGGATCGAGCCGGTGACTCTTGAAATGATCGAACGTCAAATGGAACGGATGGAATCTACGATGCGAAGAATGCGCCTTTCCTTTTTTCTGGCTGGTTTCTGGCTCAGCCTTCTCCTTCTTGCTGCGGCGGGGTCGAGTTTCGCGATCGACCGCCAGCCCAACTCCGACTATCACGCGCGCCGCGAAGCCCTCGCCAAGAAAGCAAATGGTGTAGTGGTTTTGTTCGCGGGTGTCGAGAATCCCGCCGAAGTCTACGGGTTTCGCCAGGATGACAACTATTACTACCTCACCGGTTTGACCGAACCCGGCTCGGCTTTGCTGGTGGCATCGTCTGCGGAGGCCAAAGGCGATGCGCCTGCGCGCGCCTATACAGAAATTCTTTTTCTTCCCTCGCACAATCCGGCGCAGGAAAAGTTCACCGGCCCCAAGCTCGGGCCTGAGAATCCGGAAGCCCCGAAGATTACCGGATTCGATCACGTGGAAAGCATGGGACAACTTCCCGATGAGGTTCAGAAATATGTAGGCGGCCGCCCCGTGATCTACACCGATGTGGCGACTCCGTTTCAGTCCTCCACTTCGGCGGAGCCGCTGCAATTCATGAAGCGTGTCCTCGGGTTCGTATCACTTCAGGACGTGCGGCCGATGATTTCTTCGCTGCGCACTGCCAAAGATGCGGGAGAAGTGGCGCTGATCCGCAAGGCGGTGGATGCCTCGGTAGCAGCGCATTTCGCCGCGTTCAAGACCGTGAAGCCGGGCGTGAACGAACGCGAGATTGCCGCGCTCATGGAATACGAGTGGGGTAAGCGCGGCTGCGAGCGGGTGGCCTACGCACCCATCGTAGGCTCTGGCCTGAACTCAACCGTGCTGCACTATTCGGACGATGACAATGTCATGAAGTCGGGGGACGTGGTGGTGATCGATGCCGCGGGCGAGTATTCGATGTATGCCTCCGACATCACCCGCACGCTTCCGGTCAATGGACACTTCACGGCGCGGCAACGCGAGATTTATGAGATCGTCCTCGGCGCGCAGCAGGCCGCGGCCGATGCTTTTGTCTCTGGCAAGTCGAACATGAAGCGCGACGACCCGGCGTCGCTCCACAAAGTCGCGTTCGACTACATCAATACTCACGGTAAGGACCTGCACGGTGAGCCGCTGGGAAAATATTTCATTCATGGCCTGGGGCATTCGGTCGGGCTCAACGTGCACGACGCCACGGATTACACCGTGCCGTTCGGACCCGGGCAGGTTTTCACCATCGAGCCGGGAATTTATATTCCTGAGGAGAACCTGGGCGTTCGCATCGAAGACGACTACTATGTCGACCCGGACGGGAAGCTGATCAAGCTGAGCGGGGCGCTGCCTTCGAAAGCGGACGAGGTGGAGAAGTTGATGGCAGGAAAGTGAAAGCAGTGGTCAGTGGCTAGTGGTCAGTGGTCAGAAAGAGCGATTGAGCTGCATCGTTGCGTTACTGGCCACTGACCACTGACCACTGCTACGAAATGTATTCCCTGATGTACTCGTCCTCACTGTGCGCCAGCGCGTGCAGGTCACCGTCAAAGATTACCTTGCCGTCGCGCAGAATCAAGAAGCTCATGGGCACTTCGCAATGCTGGCCGGGCGGCAGGGCTTGCATCTGATTGGTCTGCTTGTCGAATTGATGGGTGGCCATGGTGAAGGCGTCCTGCAGGCGGTGTGTGACCAGCAGGGCACTGGTCTTGTACACGTCGCGTTGCTTCACGATCAATTCGATGATGGTGTTCGACGTTACCGGATCGAGGCCTCCGGTGGGCGAGTCGTAGAGCAGCAGTTCGGGCTGCGTAATCAGGGCGCGGGCGATGGCGACGCGGCGCCGCATGCCTCCGGAAAGCTCCGCGGGGTCGAGGTCGAGTGTGTGCTCCAGTTCCACAAAGCGGAGGACCTCGCGCACGCGGCGGTCGATGTCTTCGTCGTAGATGCCGTGCTCTTCGGTCAACCGGTAGGCAACATTTTCCTTCACGCTGAGAGAATCGAACAGGGCACTTTCCTGGAAGACCATCCCAATCTTATCCCGCAACTTAAACAGATCTTTTTCCTGCAACTGGGTCACGTCCTCGCCCAGGACGACTATGCGACCGGAGTCCGGCCGGATCAGTCCCAGCACCAGCTTGAGAATAAGGCTCTTGCCTGAACCCGCCACGCCGAATAGCGCCTTGGTTTCGCCACGGTTGAGACGGAAGGAAACTCCGCGGAGCACTTCATTCTCGGCAAAGGCGAGGGCGACATCTTCAAACACAACGACGGATGCGGAAGGGTCCCGCGTGGTTGCGGGAACGCAATCGAGCGGTAGGGTCGGCGCGGACATAAGGTCAATGATAGGAGAGCACGGCCATCAGGAATCGCGTAAGAAATAAGTCCCCGGCCAGAATCAGAACCGAAGCGGCGACCACGGCTTGCGTAGTGGCGCGGCCTACGCCCTGGGTTCCGCCGCGTGCGTTCATTCCGTAGAAGCAGCCGATGGTCGCGATGATAAAGCCGAACAGAACCGGCTTGATCAGTCCCATGAACACATCTTGAAACACCAGCGTTTCCCAGGCGTTATACCAGTACTGCCGGGCGTCGAGACGCAGCAGCACCTTGGCGATGAAGAGGCCACCGGTCAGGCCCACCAAGTCGGAAATGATGGTCAGGAAAAACAGCATGAAGACTGTAGCTGTGACGCGCGGCGTGACCAGCTTCTTCATGGGATCGGTGCCTAAGGCGCGCATGGCGTCGATCTGTTCGGTCACCACCATCGAACCCAACTCGCTGGCCATGCCGGAGGAATTGCGTCCGGCCACCATCAGGCTAGTGAGCACCGGCCCCAGTTCGCGCACCATGGAGGTGGAAACCAGTTGTCCGACCAGAGTGATGGAGCCAAAACGCTCGAGCGTGTTCGACGCCTGAAGCGCCAGCACCGCTCCGGTGAAGAAGCCGGTGAGCACGACGATGGGCAGAGAGCCCACGCCAATGGCATCGGCCTGGCCCACCATGTCGGAGAAGTACAGCGGTTTGCGGAAGAGATTCGCGATCGCTTGGCCGCAGAACAGGACGTAGTCCTGAACCGTCTGGACCTTATCTTTGGCGAGATCGACGGGCGAGGTGAGTTCCATGCGGCTTTGGGCGGGCAAGGGAACGCCACGCTTCCCGAAACTATAGCAGAGAAGTGGTCAGTGGCCAGTGGTCAGTGGTCAGAAAAATCGGACGGTTTTGGAGTGGAAAGTACGGTGCGGGTTACTGGCCACTGACCACTGACCACTGACCACTGACCACTGACCACTGATCCTCTACCCCCGCGTCTTCTTCTTGATCTCGATATTCAACCGGCGGATTTTCTGATTCAGGGTGGAGAGTGGGACTTTGAAGTGTTCCGCGGCTTCGGTCTGGTTCCAGTTGCATTTTTCGAGCATGTCGGTGATGATGCGGCGCTGCACGTCGTCCACGATTTCAAACAGCGAGGCATCCGCCGGCGGATCGTGCAGGGTGAACGCGGAGCCGCGGCCCAGCAGATTGTCGGGCAGAAGGTCCAGGCTGATTTCGGTTCCGGAAGAGAGCACGACGGCGCGCTCGATTACGTTTTCCAATTCGCGCACGTTGCCCGGCCACGAATAGGACATTAGAGGTCGCAGCGCTTCGGTGGTGATGTGCCGCGCGGGGCGATCATTTTCTTCGGCATACTTCTTCAGGAAGAAATCGACCAGCAGAGGAATGTCCTCTCTACGCTGGCGCAGCGGGGGAAGTTCGATGGTGATGACGTTCAAGCGGTAGAACAAATCTTCGCGGAAGCGGCCTTCGCGCACGGCCTGGCGCAGATCCACGTTGGTGGCGGCGATGATGCGCACATCCACCTGAATCTCTTGCACGCCGCCGAGGTGCATGAAGCGGCGGTCTTGCAGCACGCGCAGAATCTTGGCCTGCGTGTCGAGGCCCATGGTGGCGATTTCGTCCAGAAACAGCGTGCCCCGGTCGGCCATCTCGAACAGGCCCTTCTTGGAAGCGATGGCGCTGGTAAATGCTCCCTTGACGTGGCCGAAGAGCGTGGACTCGAGCAGGTCAGTGGGCATGGAGCCGGTATTGACGGGGACGAAAGGCCTGTCATGGCGCGGCGAGTTCAAGTGCAGCGCCTTGGCGATGACTTCCTTGCCGGTGCCGCTTTCGCCCTGCAAGAGCACGGTCGAACGGCTGTTGGCCACCTGGGCGACGAGGTCGAAGATCTTCAGCATCGGTTCGCTTTTGCCGACAATGTTTTCGAAGTTGTAGCGCTGCTTGAGGGCTCGTTTGAGTTGAATATTTTCTTCTTCGGCGCGGCGCCAGCCCACGGCGGCACGTACGTCGGCGAGAAGTTTTTCGTTGTCCCACGGTTTCTGGACGAAGTTGGCGGCGCCGGACTGCATCGCTCGCACCGCGTTCTCCACCGTGCCGTAGGCGGTGATCATGATCACGGGCAAGCGGGTTTCGTGGGCGCGAATCTCGGTCAGAATTTCCATGCCGTCGCGGCCGGGCAGGGCAAGATCGAGCAGGATCAGGTCGAAAGGATGTTCGCCGATGCGCTGCATACCGGCTTCGCCGGTGGGTGCGGTTTCCACGGCAAAGCCTTCCATCTCGAGCAGAGTCTGGAGAGATTCGCGAATCTCAGTCTCATCGTCAATGATGAGGACTGCGCCCGCCATGCCCGGCGTTCCATTTAATAGCGTGCGCGGGATGATGGCGGTATCAGACATGAACCGCCTTTCGGCTTAGAGGGAAGTCGAGGGTAAAGGTGGTGCCCGATCCGGGATGGCTCTCGACGCGAATCTTGCCGGCATGTTCCTGGATGATGCCGTAGGTGACCGAGAGGCCGAGACCGGTGCCGCGGGCCTGGCCTTCGCGCGGAGCGTTCTTGGTGGTGAAGAAAGGATCGTAGATGCGCTGGATGTTCTCGGGCGCAATGCCGGCTCCGGTATCGGACACGCACACGCTGACGCTCTCGCCGTTGAGCGTGGACACCCGCAGCGTGCCGCCGCTGGGCATGGCGTCTTTGGCATTCAGAAACAGATTCAGGAACACCTGCTGCAGCCTTCCCGGATTCCCCTGAATCGGCTGTAACTTGGGCGCGAGCGCATTCTGCACCTCGACTTTCGCCACCTTGAATTGGTGCTCAAGCAACGCCAGCGTGTCGGCTATTACTTTGTTCACGTCGACGTCGCCAACCTCACTGCCGCTGGTCCGCGAGAAGTTCAGAAGATTGTTTACGATCTCGGAGGCGCGGAAGGTTTGCCGCGTGATTTTTTCCAGCAGGCCCGACTTCTGTGGATCGCCTTGCAGTTGTTTGCTGAGCATCTGCGTGTAGGAGGAGATCACCGCCAGCGGCGTGTTCACTTCGTGGGCCACGCCGGCCGCCAGCAATCCGATGGAGGAAAGCTTATCGGCCTGGGAGAGCTGGGCTTCCAGTTCGATGCGCTCGGTGATGTCATCCATGATGATCAGCCTGCCGATCACCTGGAACTTGCGGGTGACCAGCGGCGCGATGGCGACATTCACGGTGCGGACTTCGCCAGCGGGCGTCTTCAGGCGGAATTTGTACAGGTTGCGGATGCCCGCGTCCTGGCGCATGCGATTGAATTCTTCGACGAACTCAGCCGGGAAAATGGCCTTCAGCGGCTGGGTCAGGGTCTGCCAGCGCGGCACCGCGTACATCACTTCCATTTGCGCGTTCCAGCTTTCGATGCGGTCTTCCATGTCGAGCGCCATCACGCCTACGTTGATGGATTCGACAATGTTTTCGTTGAAGTCTTTCAGGCGCTCGTACTCCGCCGCCTTCTGCTGCAACGACGCATAGAGCTGGCCGTTCTGTATCGCGATGCCCAGATATCCGCCAAGGGTTTCGAGCAACTCCATGTCTTCGCTGGAGAGGAAATCGCCCTGCTTGGTCTTGCCGAGGCCGAGCACGGCGATCGTTTTTTTCTGGGCCTGGCAGGGAATGTAGTAATTCAGGTCGAGCCGCGCGATGGCTTGTTGCGCGCTTGGGGTCTCGCGCGGCACCTGGTGCGTGTTCTCGAAGAAAAGATGCCCGGCGGGCTCCGGCCGGGGCACGCTCAGGAATGAAAGATCAATGGTGCCGGGCGAGGACAAGCCGAAAGACTTGGCCAGCACCAGGTGCCCGGGTTCTTCGCCGGCCAGGAAAATCGCCATGCGGTCGACGGCCAGAGTGCGGGACAGGCGATCGATCAACGAAGACAGCATGGTGTTCAGGTTGGTCTCCGAACCCAGCTCACGGCCGAACTCCAGCAGCGTGCGGCGATAGTCATAGAGATTGCGGTAGAAGAACTGATCGATGTGGTCCTGAATCCACTTGCGAACCGGATCGAACAGAAGCGCGGTCACCACGACCGCCAGGATCAGCCCCAACGGACCCGAACTGGGCCGCCAGTTGTGCACGAGCAGGGCGACGCTGGCCACCAGGCCGAAATACAATCCCACCACAATCGCTGCCGCGAGGGTGTAGACGACGCCGCGTTTGAAGATGAGGTCTACATCCATCAGGCGGTAGCGGAAAATGGCGTAGCCGAAGGTGAGCGGCAGCAAGGCCAAGGACAGCGCGGAAACCTTCATGGTCGCGCCGGGCAGCGAACCCATCAGATAAGGGATTACGTAGAAGAGGGTGTAGGGAACGATGGCCAGAATGGTTCCGCGCGTCACCCACTTCAACTGCTGCCGCAAAATGGTGGTGCTGGCGCGGCGGTAGCTATCCCAGAGCACGACCGCCGCCGCTAGAAAGAACAGAGAACCGTAGGACATTTCCATACGGTCGAGGTTCCAGCGCAGGCGTTCACTGGCCTGGAGCCAGCGCATGGCGGCGACATGCATGGCCAGCAGCAATGTTGCCGGCACGTAGACCATGGCCAGCAGCCACGGGCGCTTGCGCACAAACTCGCGTTTCTCGGGGAAGGTGAGAGCGAAGTGCAGGAACAGGGCTGGCTGCAATACTCCTGCGGTGATGTTGCCCCAATAGATCGTCCAGTCGAAGTCGTTCAGCTTGCCTGTGTATTTGAACGAATAGGCGATGAACGAGACCAGGCAAAAGACATAGAAGTGGGTGGATCCGGGAGCGGTCCAGCGGCGCAGAAGGACGTACAGTCCGATGCCCAGATAGATCAGCGCGATCAGCCGCAGCCAATTGTTGAGAGAGCGTTCCGCGGGAACCAGAATCACGCTAGAATCGATCGCGACGGACTGCCGGAGCAGGGAATAGGCGGCTTTGGACCAGACGCCGTTGCGGTAAAGCTGGCGCTCCAGCCCGGACATGTTCTGAACTTCTTGTCCGTTGATGGACACCAGCTCGTCGCCGGACTTGATGCCGCCCTTGGCACCGGGGCCGTTGGGATCGACACGGTCGGCGGTGAGGCGTCCATTGTGCTCGACCCACCAAACGCCGTCGTCAGGAACCAGGAGCTTCCATTCAGAGTTGAAATTGAAGCCAGCAAAGACGACCGCAGCCACTGTCAGAAGGAACAACAGCACCGCAACCGAACGGACTTGGCTTTCCCGGTTCATGGCCTTCAGGGGCGCCCCCGAACCCTCAGAGCGCTGAATGGGCTTTGGATTCCCGCCCTGCCGATTCTTAATGAGCAACTTCGCTGCCATGTCTGTTTCCCGTTATGGGAGTGCTAAGTGCCTTATCTAAAGCAACTTCCAAGATTATAGATGGGTTTTGGGAAAGCAAGTACGGTTTTATGGAGGAATGTGTGGAATCTTGTATGTGACTGGGAGGGAAGATGTTATGCGAATCCACAGGATCGAGCTGGGGCCGCGGCGCCGGCGGTAATCCCGTTCGCGAGTGCCCTCGATAAAGCGAAGGTACTGTCAGGGCAAATACAGTTGGAGCTCAAGTCAAAGTGCCCGCCTTGTCCCTCCAAAGAACGGAGGGACAAGGACGAGGACGAGGACACCCATAGCGTTCTACGATGGCCAGGCTGCTCGCTGTGCGCTTCCAGGGCCCAAGCTGACCTGAATCACGTTCATCAGTTCGTCGTTGTCGGCGGGCTTCTGGAAAAATGCCGCGGCGCCGGCCCGCAGTGCGCGTTCTTCGTTGGCTTGCGGATCGCGGGCGCTCAGCACGATGACGGGAACACCGGACAGAGCGTCGATGTTTTGCAAGCGGTCCAGAACGACAAATCCGTCGCCGACGGGCAGGCCAAGATCGAGAATAATCAGCGACGGACGTTCTTTCTGGGCTGAGGCGATGGCAGAATAGCCATCGGAGGCGGTGGTGACCTCGTAGTTGTTGGCCCGCAGGCGCAGCCGCAGGGCACGCAATAGATCGGGATCATCATCGACTAGCAGAATCTTCGGTCGTGGCATTGCAGTTTCTCCTTTAAGTATTGATTGGTTGCAGGTTGATTAGTTGGAATGCTGTGTGCTCTTTCTGGCGCGCGACTGTTTTGTTTCACGATTCGTCAAAATCATCTGAGTTACGCAGCCGGCCAGGCTTTGAACCTGTTGCTCCAGGGCTTCTACCAAATTGCCGGAGGGCAGTTCGACCGGAACCGTGGTGATGGTCACTGTGCACTTGGTCTGGAGGTCAGGCAGGCGTTCCAGTTGTTCGCGAATACGCGTGGTCATGATGCCGGAACGCTTTATGTCGGTGGAGGCCAGGACAAAAAAGGTCTCGAGCGCGCCCGACGTCCCCATGGGGGGCAGAACCAGGTCTTTGTCGAGATAGACGCAACGCCGCAGAACCTCAAAACTCTGCTGTCGGCTTTCCTTCCAATTACCGCGCGGTGGATTGGAGAGCGGCATGAGGTCGACGCGCACCAGCACAAAAGCCGGACGCAAACGGCCTTCGTAAGTGACCACCGGGGACAGCAGCTTGGCCAGCGAGTAGACCGGCATGGTGAAGGTGAAAGTGCTGCCCTGGCCGAGTTCGCTCGAAACCCAGATGCGTCCCTCATGCAGGCGCACAATTTCCTTGCAGATAAACAGCCCCAGTCCTAATCCGGAGCGGTTGTTGTCGATGGAGTCGGGGTCCTGATACAGGCGTTCAAAGATCAGGGCCTTGGCTTCGGGACCGATGCCACGGCCGGTATCGGTGACTGAGATGTAGACGAAGCCAGGGTCGGCCTCCACCATGCTGGCTTGGATCATGACCGATCCTTCCGCGGGCGTGAACTTGATGGCGTTGTCCGCCAGATTGATGAGCACCTCGAGGACGCGATCGGGATCGGCGTATACCAGGGGCATTCTCTGGTCCAGCGCGATTTCCAGTCCGACCCTCTTTCCGTCGGCGGTGGGCCGCAGCATCGCCACCACCTGTTGCACCAGCTCACCCACCGCGATGCAGCGAGGCTCGACTCGCAGCTTGCCGCTCTCGGCGCGGGTGGCTTCGAGCAGGTCGCGGATCATGGCGTGTAATTGGTTCACGCTCTTGAGAACGGTTTTCAGGTGGTCGGATTGTTCGGGGGCCATGGGGCCAGCCAGGCCGTCCAGAAGCAGGGTCACATACTGGTGAATGCAGGTCAGCGGCGTGCGCAGTTCGTGCGATACGTGGGAAAGAAACCGGTTCTTGAATTCCAGTTGCTGCTTCTGAGTGATTTCCAGCGCGCGCAGCAGCCCTTGGCGTTCCACGGCGTAGCGAATGGCCCGCTCCAGATTCTTGCTGGAGATGTTGCCCTTGACCAGGTAATCCTGTACGCCATTGTGGACTGCCTTCATGGCCAGCACTTCGTCGTCCTGGCCGGAAAGGACAACGACCGGCACATTGGGGGCATGCTCCATGACGCGGCGAAAAGTCTCGGCGCCGTGGCTGTCGGGCAGGTTCAGGTCTAACAGGACGACGGAGGGCGTTTCCCGGGTCAGGGAGGCGAGGCCGTCCGACAGCCGGTTGACGCAACTCACGTTTACCGGAGACTGGCCTTCAACCAGACGGAGGCGGACCAGGTCCGCGTCTCCCGGGTTGTCTTCAATCAGCAATACGTTGGTGGTTTGGTGATCCATAGCTTGGTGACCCCTCATTCTCCTCGTGGTGGCAGGTTTACGAATCCGAACCAGAATTCTTCAATCGACTTGATTGCGGCCAGAAATTCTTCCAGATTTCCCGGCTTTCTGACGTAGCAATTCGCGCCCAGCTCGTAGCTGCGCATGATGTCCTTGCGCAACTGGGAGGTGCTGAAGATCACGACCGGAATGCGGCGCAGGTCGGGACCGGCCTTCATCGCGGCCAATACCGCAAGGCCGTCTTTGCGGGGCAGATTCAGGTCAAGGATGACCAGGTCCGGCCGGATCGCATTGACGTACTTCTCCCTCTGTTCCAGGAAAGCCATGGCTGCCACTCCGTCCTCCACGCTGTTGATGTGGCTGCGATGGGCGCTGCGGGTCAGCGCCTCGCGGACCAGGCCGATGTCGGCCGGGTTGTCATCCACCACCAGGATTTCGGGTGGCAAGTTCACGGCCGCGCCTCTGCCTTGCTCTCCGGGCCATGTTGGGGCAGCGTGAACTTAAAGCTGGACCCGGAACCGGACTGCGATTCCACCCAGATCTTCCCGCCGTTGCGCTCAACAATCTTTTTACAGATGGCCAGGCCGATGCCATTTCCCGGGTATTCCGTGCGCGCGTGCAAACGTTGGAAGACTACAAAGATGTTTTCCGCAAATTCGGGCGCTATTCCGATTCCGTTATCGCTCACACTGAACTGCCATCGCAGAGCAGTTTTTTCCGCCTGCACGGTAACCACGGGCGCCTTTTCCCCGCGGAACTTGATGGCGTTCCCGATCAAGTTCTGGAAAAGCTGCGCCATCTGGGTACGGTCTGCCCAAACGGCGGGAAGTTCCCCGTACGTAACCACAGCGCCACTCTCCTGAATCGCCGCGGCCAGAGTTTGCAGGACTTCGATCATCACGCCATTGCAGTCGACACTGCCATGGGCAAGGCCATTGCGCCCGATCCGGGAAAACGCCAGCAGATCCTGAATGAGTATCTGCATGCGCTGGGCCCCTTCGCTGGCATAGCCGATGTACTTGTCGGCGTTCTCGTCGAGTTTGCCGCGATACCGTTCGGCCAGCAGTTGGGTGTAGGCCGTCACCATGCGCAGCGGCTCCTGCAAGTCATGCGATGCCACGTAGGCGAACTGCTCGAGGTCGGCGTTGGAGCGCGCCAGTTCGTCCACTTTCCGGGCCAGGTCTTCTTCCACTTGATGGCGCAAGCTACGCTCACTTTTTTCCCGCAGGGCGCGGCGGATCACCTCGGGCAGGCGCGCCAGACCATCTTTGAGGACGTAATCGGTGGCGCCTTGCCGGATGCATTCGACGGCGGTCACGTCGCCCAAGGCGCCCGAGACCAGAATCATCGGGATATCGAGACCTTCACTGCGCAGCACCTTCAACGCCTCCATGCCTTTCCAACTCGGCAGGTTGTAATCCGCCAGCACCACCTCCGGCGGATTCGCGCGCACGGCCCGGGTGAACGCGGCTTCATCTTGCACGACATCGGCGATAACATCGAAGCCGTCGTGGTTGAGTGCTCGCACCACCAGCGCGGCGTCGAGTGCGTTGTCTTCCACCAGCAAGGCGCGCAGCTTAAGCTCGGGTCCGGCAAAGCCTTGCCTTCCGAGTTGAGTCCCCGCGCCGCTCATTTCGCCTGCGTTGCCGCGTGCGGCTTGCCATTGATCACCGGAGGCCGATTGGTGACCAGCCAGTACAGTCCCAGCAATTTCACCACTTTCCGGAAATCGTCGAAGTCCACCGGTTTCTGGATATAGCTGTTCACGCCCAGCTCATAACCGCTGACCATATCCCGTTCTTCCCGAGAAGAAGTCATGAGGACAACAGGGATGGTTCTGGTTCGCGCGTCGCCTTTGATCTGTTTGAGCACCAGCATCCCGTCCACTTTTGGCATCTTCAGGTCCAGCAAAACCAGCTTCGGTGGGTGATCGAAAGACCGTCCCGCATGGGGTCCGGAGCAAAACAAAAAGTCCAACGCTTCCTCTCCGTCACGCGCCACGAAGACGTGGTTGGCCAGGTTTTCCGAGCGCAAGGCATGCAGGGTGAGATCCACGTCGTCTTTACTATCATCGACCAAAAGAATATCGACTTCATTTGTGTTCATGCTTGGCCTCCTGCCACAGCAGACTTGTTTTCAACTTGTCTTGCCTTGACTTCCATTGGATTAGCCTTAGCCTCTTCTCGACTACCCTGAGTTGGGTCGGCCTCGAGGGTAAAACAAAAAGTTGCTCCCTTATCCAGTTCCGCCTCTGCCCACACCCGGCCCCCGTGCTTGTGAATGATGCGCTTCACGGTGGCCAGGCCAATACCTGTGCCTTCGAAATCCTCGGCCCGGTGCAGGCGCTGGAAAACGCCGAACAGCTTGTCCGTGTACTTCATGTTGAAGCCGACGCCGTTATCACGAATCACGAAGACCATCTGTCCGTTTTCCTGCCGGCAACCGATCTCGATGACGGCGTGCTCGCGGGGACGCGTGAACTTGAGAGCGTTGGCCAGCAGATTTTGAAAGACCTGCTTGACCAGGATGGGATCGCACTCTACCAACGGCAGGTCCGCAATCTTCCAACTAACCACCTGTCCTGCGGTTTCTGGTTGCAGCAGCGACACCACATCCTCGACAACCGAATTCAGCCTGGTGGCTTGAAGATTGATGGCGTGCCGGCCCACCCGCGCCAGATTCAGAAGTTCATCCACCAGCAGCCCCATGCGGTGAACGCCGTCTCCGATGCGCTCCAGATGACGGCGTGCTTCCGGGTCCATGGCAGGGCCAAAATCCTCGATCAAAATCTTGGAAAAACCGCCGACGTGCCGGAGCGGCGCACGCAGATCGTGGGACACGGAATAGGTAAAAGCCTCCAGTTCGCGGTTGGCGGTCTCCAGTTGCGCGGTACGTTGTACGACCCGCTCTTCGAGTTCTTCGTTGAGCTTGCGGATCTCCCGCTCGTCCGCTCTCCTTTGAGAAATGTCGCGGAAAGCTACCACGCCGCCACGCACCGCGCCGCTCTTGTCTTTCAGTGGACTGGCACTTGCTTCGATCCAAGTGCCCTCGGCGAGTTCCGGATTGCGCACAAACATCTGCGCGGCGCTGGCTTCGCCGCGAATGGCACGTGCCAAAGGAAGCTGGTCGGCGGGAAAGGGCGTTACCATGTCCTCCAGGTATACGCCGTAGTATGACGTCCACTCCCGGGTCGGCAGGTTCGCCGCGCCCAGGCCAAGGATTTTCGTGGCGGCTGGGTTCCAGATGATGAACTTCCCCTGCTCATCGGCCGCAACCAACCCCTCGGCCATGCTATCCAGCACGGATTGCAGCATGAGCTTCTGGGTCTCCAGAGCCAGCTGCGATCGAAGCAATTCCTCGGCTTGCCGGGAGAGTTCCTCCGACTGCCCGGCGAGCCGCTCCTCCGCTTGTTTGCGCTCAGTGATGTCGGTATTGGTTTCCAGAATGCGGATCGGCTGCCCCTGGTTGTTGCAATGTAAAACCCATGCGCTGGAGACGACTATGGTCGCGCCGTCGCGCTTGCGATGGATCAATTCGCCTTCCCAGATTCCCGTTTCGAAGAGCTTCTTTTCGATTGCCTCCAGCGGCTCGGGGAATTGCGTGTGGAATAAATCGTGCGAAAGGTGCCCCAAAGCCTCTTGGGGCGTGAAGCCGTAGAGCTTTTCCGCGCCTCGGGGCCACAACACGACCCGGCTCTCCATGTCACGCACAAACACCTGTGCCGAGTCCAGTATCTGAGCCTGCTCGCGCAGCGCTTCCTCGGCCCGCTTGCGCTCGGTGATGTCCGCGCGAATGGCTACATACTGGCGCGGCTTGCCCTCCGTGCCGACGAACGGGACGATCGTGGTGTCCACCCAATAGATCGAACCGTCTTTCGCCCGATTGCGGATCTCACCCCGCCAGACCTGCCCGTTGGCGATGGCGTGATACATATGCTGAAAAAACTCTTTCGTATGGAAGCCGGAATTGAGAATGCGATGATTCTGGCCGATCAGCTCTTCCTTGGAGTACTTGCTGATCGAGCAAAACTTGTCGTTCACATATGTGATGGTTCCCTGAACGTCGGTGGTGGCGACGATGGCGTGCTGGTCCAGGGCGAACTTTTGGTCGGCCAGTTCCTTGAGCGCCGCCTCTCTGGTGGCGAGGCTCTCCTGGACAGCTTGCTCCGCATGCTTGCGTTCCGTGATGTCGCGGGCAATTTTTGAAGCACCAACAATCGTGCCGCTGCTGTCTCTAACCGGCGAGATGGTCGCAGAAACGTTAATTTTCTTGCCGTCCTTGCGGACACGGACTGTTTCTAGATGCTCCACACTCTCACCGCGCCGGATCCGCGCCAGAATGTCGGGCTCCTCGCTGACGCACTCCGGCGGAAACAGCATCAGCATTGGCCTGCCGACGGCCTCGGATGACGAGTAGCCAAACACTTTCTCGGCCCCGCGATTCCAGGCGTTGATCGTCCCGTTCAAGTCCTTGCTGATAATGGCGTCTTCGGAGGAGTCGACCACGGCGGCCAGACGCTCGCGTATTTCGTCCGCCCGCTTGCGCTCGGTGATATCAGCTCGGATTGCCATGTACTGCCGGGGCTTCCCGTAGGCGTCGAGGAACGGGACGACGGTGGTATCCACCCAGTAAATCGAACCATCTTTGGCGCGGTTGCAGATCTCTTCCCGCCACACCTGTCCGTTGGCGATGGTGTGGTACATCTGCTGAAAAAACTCTTTAGGATGGTGGCCGGAATTGAGAATACGGTGGTTCTGGCCCACCAGCTCCTGGCGTGAATACTTGCTGATGGCGCAAAACTTGTCGTTCACATACGTGATCGTCCCTTGAACGTCGGTAGTGGCGACGATGGCATGCTGGTCCAGCGCGAACTTTTGATCGGCAAGGTCCTTGAGCGCGATCTTGCTGGTGCCGAGACTGTCTCTCAGTGCCTCTTCTGCGCGCTTACGCTCGGTGATATCCGCGCGGATGGCGACATACTGCCGCGGTTTGCCGTCTTCCCCCGCGAACGGGACGATGGTCGTATCCACCCAGTAAATCCAGCCGTCCTTGGCCCGGTTGCAGATCTCGCCGTGCCACACCCCGCCATTCGCGATGGTGTGGTACATCTGCTGGAAGAACTCTTTGGGATGAAAGCCAGAGTTGAGGATGCGATGGTTCTGGCCGAGCAATTCCTCCCGCGCGTATTTGCTGATGGCGCAGAATTTGTCGTTGACATAGGTGATGGTTCCCTGCACGTCCGTGGTGGCGACGATGGCATGCTGGTCGAGAGCGTATTTCTGCTCTCGCAACTCCTGTTCGGCGCTCTGCCGCTCCACGATCTCACGTGCCGTGGCAGAGGTACCGATGAGTTGTCCGCTCTGGCCGAGCGAGCCTGTGGCCACAGGGATGGCGATCCCTGTTTTGCCGAGGCGAGATTCCATAGCATGCTTCACGGGCCGATAGTCCTCCAGCATGTCTTTCCTGTGAGGGGGGTGCGGACGAGAGACAGCAGTACCGCGTAGCGACGCAGCCTCGTCAATTAGGTTATCGGCGGGGACGGGGCAATCTTGAGATGGAAAATGGCTCGGCGGCGATGTCCAAGGAGACCGAGAGTGTAGGCCTCACTATGCCCCTTCGGATGGCATCGACGCGCAGCCTTCGCCGCGTCGGGGAACTGCTCGGCAAGGTTAGAGCTTCCTGAGATTAGTTATTTCTGAAGTGTTCTTTGATTACCGGCCGCGCTCCCGCGTCTCAGCCGGCCTTGCGTTCATTCTCAGGGGCCTCCGGCACGTCCTCTTCGTCCCAGTCAAACGAAAGCGCTCGCGCGGTGGTTTCGATAGGTGCAAGTTCGGGAATGTCATCTGCAACCGACGCGCCCAGCTCGGCAAACTTGCGCGCCGAAACCAGCACTCGGCTTTCGAGCGATCCCACGGCTTTGTTGTAAGACTCGACGGCGCGGTCGAGTCCAGTGCCGACTTGCGCGATGTGTTGTGCGAGCAGGCGCAGGCGATCATGCAGTTCCTTGCCGAGTTCGCTGATCTGCTGCGCGTTGCGCGCCAGCTTTTCCTGATTCCACCCGTAGTTGACGGCTTTCAGAAGCGCAATCAGTGTGGTCGGCGATGCGGGGATCACACGGTTCAGAACTCCCTGCTCGATCAATGCGGGATCCTGTTCCAGCGCCGCGCTGAAAAACGTTTCGCCGGGAAGAAACATAACGACAAACTCCGGCGTGGATTCAAACTGCTCCCAATAATTCTTGCCGGCAAGAGTCTTCATGTGGTCTCGAACTTGCCGCGCATGATTGGCCAGGCAGGCGCGCCGCGCTTCTTCATCATTGGTTTCAAACGCTTCGAGAAAGGCTTGCAGCGGGGTTTTCGCATCCACGACGACGTGTTTGCCACCGGGCAGTTTCACCACCAGATCAGGACGCAGCCTTCCGGTTTCTGTGCTCACGGTTTCCTGCTCAGTGAAGTCACAATAAGGAAGCATGCCGGCGATCTCGACTACGCGGCGCAACTGGATTTCTCCCCAGCGTCCGCGGACGTTGGGAGTTCGCAGCGCCCGCACCAGATTTCCAGTCTCCGATTGCAGCTGTTTTTGGGTTGTAATCAGCGATTGCACCTGCGCCCGCAGTTCGCCGTAAGCGTCGCCACGCGCCACTTCCATCGACTGAATCTGTGCATCCACTTTATTCAGCGATTCGCGCACCGGAGCGACCATGTCGGCGACCGCCTTCTGACGGGCTTCCAAGTCGCCACGAGCCTGGCTTTGAAAGCGTTTCAGCGTTTCCTCCGCAATTACCAAAAAAGAAGAGTTGTTGCTCTTCAATGCGTCTGAGGCCAGGGCCTTGAAAGCGTTGCGCAATTCTTCGCTGGCGTGGGTGACTAATTCGATCTTTTCGTTGCTGGCCTTCCGTTCCGATTCGAGGGTGGATTCGAGCCTCGCCTTGCCTGCCACCAGCTCCGTGCAGGCCTGCTGAAGCCGCGCCAGATCAGCCTTTCCGGCGGCTAATTCCTTTTCCATCAAGGACAAACGCGCGTTCAGCATGGCCGTGCGCGAGCGCAGCGCAAGCCATGCAAGCACGCTGCCAAACAATAGGCCAATGACCGCAATGAGACCAGGTTCCATAGCGAAGGTAACTTCTCAGGCTTGATTCCAGCTTCTAGCGTAGCACCAGCAGCAAGTTTGAGCCTGAAGTTTGATTTGAAAGCAAGATCCCCCAGGATTCGAGTGATAGGCACAAGCTGATGCCAAGAGCCCTTAGAGTAGTCGATAAAAGAGTCCTCACAGCGCTGCTGCTGGCGCTGAGCGCCGCCCCGGTTCGGCCATGGTCGCGAGCGCTGGCCCAATCCGCCCAGCACGCAACTCTAAAGCCAGCCGCGGCAGCTTCCCCTGACATTCCCTTCAGCGACTACGATCCCGAGGCGGAACACGTTCTTCTAGACTTGGCGAATCAGGCCCGCGCACAAGTCGGAGCGCCCGCGCTGGCGCTCGACGCCGGACTAAGCCAGGCGGCCCGCACGCACGCTGAAGCGATGTTCGCGGCGCGGCAACTTTCGCACCAGTTTGATGGCGAGCCCTCCCTGCCCCAACGTCTGGGAAACGCGACGCGTACCACTCTTGATCAGGAAGGCGAGAATGTCGCGCTCGACTTCGACGCCGCCAAGGGACATCAACATCTCATGCTGTCCCCCCCGCATCGTGCGAACCTGCTCAACCCGGCTTATAACGTGATCGGGTTGGGAGTGGTCCGCAGCGGAGACCGGGTGTACATCGTGCAGGATTTCGGCCACGCCCTCCCCAACTATTCCGTAACAGAAGTAAAGGACCGGATTGCAGCTTCAGTGGCGCAAGCCCGCCATCAGACCAACCAGCCTGACCTCGTCGGCCGCGACCTGCTCACCGCCGACGATGCGGCCTGCTCAATGGCGCAGGCGGACAAGCTCGGCACCTCCCCCGTTCGCCAACTCGCGCAGCGCTACACCGTGATGACGTATACCAGCGTGCGTCCGGAAATGCTCCCGGAAAGTGCCGGACGCGTTCTCTCCGGCCACAACCTGCGCAGCTTCTCGGTCGGCGTGTGCTACGCGCGCACCGAGACTTATCCTACGGGCGTGTATTGGGTGGTGCTGTCGCTGGACTGACGCAGTAGAATAGCGACATGGAGATTCGACTCCGCCCGAAGTTGAAGCCTGGCTGGCTGCGCACCGGCCGGAGATCGAAGCGAAAATCAACGAAGGCTACGCCGCCGCGCAACGCGGAGAGTTGTTGGCGTCCGAGGAAGTGCGTGCGAGACTCAGCGAACGAAAACGGGAGCGGCTGAGTCGGCGAGCAGTATCGTAGGTCGTCCCCCTACTTCACGGGCACGCTGTAATGCGACGCCACCACCTGCCACTTCCCGCCCACCTTCATCCATACATCGGTGAACCGGTCGTGATACTCGTAGCGCTTCCCGTTGGATTCTCCGCGCTCGTGATAAGCGCCGTTAACGATCGCCGTGTTCCCGTGCATGCGCACCTTGAGGTCTGACATTTCCGCCACTTCCACCTTTGTGCCCGGTTCGGCGCTGTGGCTGATGTAGCCCGTCTTGCTGTAGGTGCTGCCATCTTCGACGGTGATGACGAAATCGTCGGCCAGCAGTGTCGAGAGCATCGCGACCTGCCGCTGCTTGTACGACTCGGTCCATTTCAATTCCATGGACCGAATGAAAGCGGCGTCCGATTTATCTTTATTCCGGTCGTTATCTTTATCCTGCGCCCTCAGAGGGATGGTCAGGATTGCGAGTAAGCAGAGAGTCAAAGCAGAAGCGAAGCGAGTGCGCATCCTTCTATGTCGCACAATGTGGCGGGCGGCGCAAGTTCCTTCTATGGGGCCTTGCCAGCGAAGGCTGTGCTAACCTTGCCACTGTCCTCCGTCTGCGATTCCACACATGGAATCCTCAGCCCCAGTCCGTTTGCCACAGACTCAGTCGCATGACATCCGCATCGGCACCGCCGGCTGGTCCTACAAAGACTGGGACGGCATCTTCTATCCCTCAGGCATGTCGCGCCGCAAGGAGCATCCGCTCGAATATCTAGCCCGCTTCTTCGATACCACCGAGATCAACACATCGTTTTACGGACCGCTCAAGCCCGAGTGGGCCAAACTCTGGTGCCGCAAAGTAGCCGCGGTAAATAAGAATTTCCTCTTCACAGCGAAACTCTACCGTGCCTTCACCCATTCACCCATCGCAGTCATGGAGCCCACTTCTGCCGCCACCATCCGCCCCACCGACGAAGACGAGGCCCGCACCCGCGAAGGCCTCGACGCCATCGCCAACGAAGGCCGCCTCGGCGCGCTGCTAATCCAGTTCCCCGTGAGTTTCAAGAACACTTCTCTCAACCGCGAATATCTCGAGCGCCTGCTGCGCCAGTTCATCGAATATCCCCGCGTGGTCGAGGTGCGCCACTCCAGCTGGAACGACGCCGCCACGCTGGCCGCCTTCACTCAGAAAGACGTCGGTTTCTGCAACATCGACCAGCCCGTGCTCGGACGATCGCTCGCGCCCACCGAGCACGTGACCTCTGCACTCGGTTACGTCCGCCTGCACGGACGCAATTACGAACACTGGTTTGCCGATCATGATTCTGCTGACCAAGGTTCTGCCGATCAAGGTTCCGATGCCGACCGTCGCAACGATCGCTACAACTATCTCTACAACCAGCGCGAACTCTCGGGCTGGAAAGAAAGAATCGAGAGCGTCGCCGCCCGCGCGCAGACGACCTATGTGATCACCAACAATCACTTCGAGAGCAAAGCCGCCGTGAATGCGCTGGAGTTAAAGGCAATGATCAGCGGCAAGCGCGTGCAGGCGCCAGAGACGCTGATTCAGAAGTATCCCGAGCTGAAAAGCATTGCCGACCCCGCAGAAGGCTCTGGCCAGGACTCAGCCCCAAAGTTGCCGCTGCCGGCCTAGCGCGGAAGACGCCGAGAATCCATATCAAGTACATATAAAATCCATATGAAACCTGCGCTCACGCGGTCGGCGAGCGCTGGAATCGGTGGTATGATCGCTGCCGCTTTTTGAACCGGGACGGAGAGGCGCTTGGAACGGACAAAGGCTAACTCGGAGCCGGATTCCCGGCATACGCAGGCGGGCATCGGGATGATGAAATTGGCCCGGCCAGCTTTGAGAGTTACCGTAGGCGCATTTGCCGCCGTCTTCCTGCTGGGAACCTCGGCAGTTCAACCGGCTAAGGCGCAAACCGAGACCGTTCTCTACAACTTCACCAACATAAGCGCATCGCCGACCTCGCCTCTGCTGATGGACTCGGCCGGCGACCTCTTCGGCACTACTTCCGGCGGCGGGTCTCTCCCCGGCGCGAACGGAACCGTTTACGAGTTAGTCAAATCCTCCGGGAGTTACACGCAGAGGATTCTGTATGACTTTGGGGCGACCAGCAGCGATGGAGTAAATCCGTTTGCGGGTGTGATCATGGACTCGGCCGGCAACCTCTACGGCACGACGTACGCCGGCGGCGCTGCCGGCAAGGGGACTGTGTTCGAGCTGGTCAACTCTGGCGGGAACTATACCGAGAAGGTTCTGTACAGCTTCGGGGCTACGAACAGCGACGGAATAAATCCGCAGTCGGGTGTGATCATGGACTCGGCCGGCAACCTTTACGGCACGGCGTACGGCGGCGCTTTCGGTGTGGGGACGGTGTTCGAGCTGGTCAACGCCTCAGGCAGTTACACGGAGAAGATACTCTATAGCTTTGCAGGGGCACCCGGAGATGGGAATGGACCCATTAGTCTGCTGATGGACTCGGCCGGCAACCTCTTCGGCGCGACGCTCGGCGGCGGCACTCATGGCGAGGGCGTGCTGTTCGAACTGGTCAACGCCTCGGGGAGTTACACAGAGAAGGTGCTTTATAATTTTGCGGGACCGCCCAGCGATGGCAGGAACCCGACCGGTCTGCTGATGGACTCGGCCGGCAACCTCTACGGCACGACGGAATTAGGCGGCGCCTCGGCCAACTGCAACAATTACTGCGGGACCGTATTCGAACTGGTCAACACCTCCGGGAACTATGCTGAAAAACTCCTCCACAGCTTCACCGGAGGCGCCGATGGATCTTACCCGAACGCAACCCTGATCATGGACGCCACGGGCAAAATCTACGGTACCTCCACCGGCGGCGGTAGCCTCGGCAACGGCACCCTCTTCGAGTTGACCAACATTTCCGGAAGCTACGCCGAGTATGTCCTTCACGTGTTTGCCGGCCCCCCCGGAGATGGGACAAGCCCTGGAACTCCGATCATGGACTCGGCCGGGAATCTCTACGGCACGACGCCCAACGGCGGGCTCAACGGCAACTCATCCAACGGCGGCCCTTCCGGCTACGGAACCGTTTTCGAGTTCACGAAGGCATCTGCGGTCACCGTCGCCTTGACTCCCCCGGTCCTCAACTTTGGCAACCAGTTGCTGGGGACGCCCGCCACGACGCAGTCGGTCATCGTCAACAATATCGGTGCCGCCAACCTCACGTTCGCCAGCGGCGCCGTGACCCATTCCGGCCCGAATGTCGCCGATTTCGCCATCACCTCAGACGGTTGCAGTGGGCACACACTCGCCCCGGCGACAGGCAATTGCACGGTCGCCGTGACTTATACTCCCAGCATCCTCGGCAGTGAGGCCGCCTCGCTCACCTTCGCCGATAGCGCCTTCGGCAACCCGCAAAGCGTGCCAATCTCGGGCACCGGGCAGGACTTCTCGTTGACTGCCACCACCACGTCACAGACCGTGTCGCGCGGTAACGACGCTAATTTTCAATTCTTTATAAACCCGCTGGGCGGCTTCACCGGCACCGTCACGCTCACCTGCGCGGGCGCACCCGCTTATTCAACCTGCACACCGGACCCGGCGTCGGTGGCTCCCCAGGGAAACTACGCCGTGAGTTCGGTGATAGTGTTGACCAGTGGGTCTTCCGCGCCGACCTTCAGGTCGCCCGGCCCATCCCCACGCCTGCCAGTTGCGCTGTGGATCATCCTCGCCGGCCTGGCCGGGACGAGCTTGCTAGCGCGGTTTGGACGGAAGCCCGCTAGCATTCGCCTGCTCGCACCGCCCGCCTTGTTGATCACACTGATCTTCACAGTGGTGATCTTCACAGGATCGTGCGGGTCATTAGGAGCAGGACATCCGGGATACCACAACCCGCCCACTCCCACGGGAACTTATACCCTCACGATCTCCGGCACTTCCGGCGGCCTGACCCACACCCTCAACCTGACCTTGACCGTCCAATAAGAGGCTGAAGCGGGAAGTCTGAGATACGCGAACGTCCCGTCCGTCCCAGGTTTATTCGCGGGAGCCGTAAGTCGGCACCCCCGATATATTCCTGTCATCCTGAGCGAAGTTGCCACGCGCGATAGCGCATGGCAACGCAGTCGAAGGACCCCATGTCTGCAGGCACCACCAGCGGCCTCGCAAGGAGTTCCCACTGCGACTTCGTCCCCTAAACTGTCATGCTGAGCAGTCCAAGCATCCCTATGGCGTTTTTTCTAGTTAGAGGCCTTTAATCCAACCCCAAGATTCATCACCGTAACTTGTAACCTAGCAATGAGCCGCTCTGCCGTCGCAATCCACTCTTGGATGTCAGATTCCACGTTCCTGCCTACCATCAAACTACCGTCAATGGCCTCTGCCGAAGCCACAAGCCCGCTCAATCGAATCAGTTCTGTCTCGGTTTCTCTCCCTAAGACCCTTCTCGTAGCCTCGCTAAATCTTGCCAAGGAGTGTTTCAAGACATTTCCGTGCACGCGAGGAAGTTTGCCCTCCCGGAATGCCTCGACCATTCCGGTCAACGCACCCATGAGCTTTGTGAGGTACTCCGCTACATCCTCGTCTTTTGACTGAGCCTTCTTGTACTTCTCCATTGCTACTCCGCCAGCGAAACCCAATACCGCGCCGCCCAGCCCCTTCACGAGTTCATATATCCAATCAACGACGATGGCATCAATAAACATAGGCCCTCCAGACGGGCAATCTACACGCGGTCTGGGCAGGGGCGCAAGCGGCAGATCCCCCGCCTGCGGATTCGGATTCAATGGCAGAACGGATCATTCAAGAGATCGATGGGAAGTGGCCGGGTGCCCATCCTAACGTCGCAGAAATAGTCCAATCCCGACCTCACTCTTGTTTCGCGACGTTAGAGTGGGGATTTTGACCTCCTAGGCGACACGCTTGCGCTTAGCCCGTTTCCGACGCCCGTGTCCCAGATCGCTACTGATCTCCGTCATTACTGACTGATCTCCTGCGCGAAGTCCCTCAACCTTGTCAGCGACGCGCCTCGAAGAAATGCGCCGCCAGCCCGCGATAACGTTTGTGCGGATCAGACCGAAGTGCTCACCAATCGGAAAAACGGCCCACCCTTCGTAGGAAAGCGCGTCTTGCCATTCAATAATGAACGTATCGCGCAATCGCGTTCGCAGCGAGATGTTGCGGAGAGTCGTGCTTGAGATTCTGAAGCGGGTGGTCTCCGTGTCCTTTTCGGTGTCGTAAGCGTGCGCGAGATAAACGGTCAGCTTTGCTACTTCGAAACGCATCGGGGAGATACATGACAGTAACCTCCAAGCGACGATGATATCGTCACAAAAAGTATGCTATCGTCAGGAATATGTAGCAAATGCTTTGCTCCCGATGTATTGCGGTTTTCGCCCCTGCTGAGTCCTTGTGACTTTCGAACGACGACACTACACTTCTCCGTATTACGGGAGGCGTTCGACTGTGAAATCCTGCAATCTCTTCTTGCTCTACGCGCTTCTATTGGTTTGTTCATCATGTACCAACCTTAAAAGCCAGAAGGTGACCGATGAAAACAAAGACAAACTCATCAGCGAGATTGCAACTAGCAAAGACTTGACCGATGAGGAGCGGCAACTGCTATCCGGGTACATCGTGCGACAAAACGTATCGAGCATATTTCAAGGGGGCAAACCGAGCATTCCTGCAGGCAAGACTATTGGCGAGATGATTGAAGACCAACGGAAATGGGTTGCTCAACAGACAAAACAGGAGGCCGCTGAAAAAGAAAAACAGCAAAAGTTGTCGGCTGAAATTGCGGCTAAGGAGACAGCGCTGCGTGAATTTGTGACGGTGACGTTATACAGTCTTAAGGAGTCCGACTATAGTGGTATGGCCGGATTTGAAGCGCGCATCGCCTTCAAGGCGGGGAGCAAGGACATCCGCGCCTTCCAGGGCGAGCTGGTTCTGTCCGATGTGTTGGGAAATTCTTTGGGCGAACTTCCCGTGAAAGTATTGACTCCGCTAAAGGCTAATCAGTCCGGAACCACGGGCTACAGCAACCTTTACATGGCTTTCGGTGAACTGCGAGGAAAGCGTCTAGAAGACATCAAGGCGCAGTGGAAACCTACGAAGATAATATTTGCAGATTCTGCGGAATTGTCTTTACCAGAGAGTCCAAATTGAGCGGCCCGACGGGGGCGGCCCACCTTTGTCGGAGAATCAACTGAGGACGCCCCATTTATTTCAGCCACTGAATTTTGATTTCCTTTTCGAGCGGCTTGAATTCCAGATCGCCGGTGACGAGTTCCGCCTTTCTTTCCTTTGCCAGCGCGGCGGCAAAGGCGTCGGCGAAACTCAATTTGAAACGCGCCTTGAAATCGGCCGCGGTGTCGGCCAGCGCGCGGGTCGTGGAATGAAAATCAATGGGCAGGCCCTGAAGCACCTTCGCGGCCTCCGCCCACGCCCCCGCGCCGTCTTTCTTCACAATGGAGTACTTCACCTCGGCGTAGTTCACATCGGTCATGAGCAGCGGGCTGTCCCTCTTGCCGGCGGAGACCAGCAAATCCTCCATCGTCTCCGCACCCGGCTCGTCGCGGAAGTAGGCGATCAGTGCGAAGCTGTCGAGCACCTTAACCGGCATGGCGCTCCTCGAGTGCCCGTTCCTGCTTCTTGTGCTCGGCCCAGCCCTCCCTCAGCGGCTTTCCTCCCGGCGTGCGCTTGAGGATGCCGCGCCCGCGCTTGATAAGCGCCGCAGTCATGGGTTTGAGAAGGATTCCCTCCGGCGTGGCTTGGACCACGGCCTTTGTCCCGTCCTCAATGTCGAATTGCTTGCGCAGGCGAAGCGGGATGACGACCTGCCCCTTCGTCGTGAACCATACGGTTTCGAGCTTATCAGTAGGACTCATACGCTGAAGTATGACACAGTGTATAAAGTCCGTCAATGTATTGGAAGTAGGATTATTGTTTGGCGGGAGGAGTCTCGGGAGTGCGCATTCGGTTCGCCGGCAGCTAGGCGACCCCCCGTCGTGCTCCTGGATGGCTCGGAAAAGATTTCCACAGCCCCCTTGTGACATCTGACCTTGCGCACAGCCCCGGCTCCGGTCCAGAATTGTCCCGGCAGAGGCAATACGCGGAGCAATAGCGACAGGGACGCTCCCGGGGCAAGAATCGGCCCGTAAGTCCTGTGCTGTCTAGATTTTGACCGCTAAGTCGTTTGTTCTAGAGATTTTGCGGACCAAAACATGCTTAAGTCGATGATTCTAAGGATGGAGGGGGGTGGGGTAGGGGTAACCAAAAGATAAACGCACAGCCCGGAACGCGACAGCCAGTTCCCAAGGCAACCAAGAATAATTTTACGAGGATTCCGAACTGGAAACCGAACCAGCAACTGCTGACAAAGGATACTCGTGAAGGCGGAAGCCCGAAGCCCGAAGCCCAAAGCCCGAAGCCCGAAGCCCGAACTATCGTCCCGCAGCAACCACATGGTCCGACATGCGCCGCTTGTTATACCGTAGCGCGACATTCATGTACACATTGCCCATGGAAGTTTCAAAGCAGATCATCAGGGCCTCGACGTCTTCACTGGTCTTGTCGCCTTCCTCGGCGGTGACCAGCATTGGAGGATGCACGCGGAAATGGAAGCCCTGGTCGTTGAGCGCGGAGACGGCATTGCCGACGACCTGGTTCGCGAGTTCGAAGATGGTCTCTTTGATCAGCGCATCGGATTCGGGCAGTGCTGCACCCGCATAGTGGCTGGCCACGCGCACCGCGGTCTGCGGCTCGAGGTCCAGAATAATGCGGCCCTCGATGTCGCCGGTAAGCGCCACCATTCCGGCCACGCCTTTGCGGCGATAGCCGTCCTCTTCCATCGAAAGGTGGTCGACCTTCGTGGCTGTTGACAGGCCCTGCGACAACACGGCGTCCGCCGCATTGATGAAAGGCTGAATCAGTTCCATCTTCATGCGACTAGACCCCCGCGCCGGCCGCGCTTGCCACCGCGCCGTCTTCTCCAAGAACGTACTTGATGACTTCGTACAAAACTTCCGGCTTCACCGGCTTCTGCACGAAATGCCGCGCCCCGCGCTGCAATGCAGCCACAATGTTTTCCTGGTATCCCACAGAAGACACCATGACAACACGGGCTTCGGGATGCGCCTGCACGATCTTCTCGGCGGCCTCGATGCCTTCCATCTGCGGCATGGTGATATCCATGAGCACGATGTCAGGATGAGTGCGCTCGAACTCGCTGATCGCGGTCAAGCCGTCACCAGCTTCGGCGGCAACCTGTCCACCAAAGGTTTCGATCATGCGGGCCAGGTTCTTGCGCGCGAACACGGAATCGTCCACGATCAAGTAGCGGACCGGCTGACCATCCTTGCTGCGTTTGACTGCTGCAAACTGCTCCATAACAACCTCCTCCAACTCATTCCATCACGGCGGTCGCCCGCCGGCCAGATGACATAGGTCACAGGACCTGGTCGGCAAGACCAGGTTCCAGGACTCGCGTCAGCAACCGTTTAGCGCCCGGCGCGAACTGCGTTTCGCGCTGCGCCGCTCTCCCCGCGACCGTCAGTGGTGTTGCCGCCACAGAGAGCCTGCAAAGTGGACGAGAGCACATCCAAAGCGATCACGCGCGCGGCGTAGCCGCGCTCGATGGCAGCCTTGGGCATGCCGTAGACCACACAAGACTCTTCACTCTGCGCGATGGTCATGCCGCCGGCGCGCTTCACCGCGCCCAGACCTTCCGCGCCATCGTCGCCCATACCGGTCATGATCACGGCGACGGTTTGCGGACCGAATTCCTCGGCCGCACTGTTGAATAGGACGTCTGCGCTGGGCCGGTGGCCATTGACGCGCGCATCTTCGTTGAGTACCACGATGTCGCCCATGGTCAGCCGCTTCACTTTGATGTGCCGGCTTCCGGGACAGATCAGCACTCGTCCGGCCTGCAGTACGTCCCCGGACTGGGCTTCCTTCACCCGCAGCGAGCACAACTCGTTCAGCCGGCGCGCAAACATTTCGGTGAAGCCCTCCGGCATGTGTTGCACCACTACGATCGCTCCCGGAAAATCCGGAGGCAGTTGGGCGAGCAGGAACTCGAGGGCTTGCGGGCCTCCGGTGGAAATTCCGATTACCACCAATTTGCTGGGCGGAGGCGCTGTCTTCGTGGCGGAGATCTTTTCCGCGGGTGCGGCTATCTGGAAAGTTCCCGGACGGACCACCTTGCAATCGGCGGCCGCCTTGATCTTGGCAATCAACTCGTTCGCGGTGTCGGCCATGTGGGCCGAGTCCTGCGGTTTGGTGACGAAATCGAATGCACCCAGCCCCAGCGCTTTGAACGTGACCGAGGCGCCGTCCGTGCTGTGTGAACTGACCACGATGACCGGCAGCGGGTCGCGGCGCATGATTTCTTTCAACGTTTCGATGCCGTTCATTCCCGGCATCTGCAGATCGAGCGTAATCACATTGGGCCGCAACTCTTCGATCTTCTTCAGGCAGAAGTTTCCGTCCATTGCGGTGCCTACTACTTCAATCGAGGGATCGGCCTCCAGCATCTGCGGAATCATCTTCCGCATCAAGGCGGAGTCATCTACTACTAGTACGCGCACCTTATTCATAGATGTCTTCATGCCTGGCCTCCCCCTGCGCTCAGGGCCATCCGGGCGCGGTCGGCATGGTTCAGGAGGAGTCCGCAATTGGTGAGGCCGGGGGCTTCGGGACGCATATGCCCGGCGTGCTCCACGACCGCGAGCAGGTTCAGGATCAGCACAACTTTTCCGTCGCCCAGGATGGAAGCGCCGTTCACCAGGTCCGTGGCGAAGGTCTGGTCGTCCAAAGCTTTGATCACCAACTCTTCCTCGCCTTCCAAGGAGTCCACAACCAGGCCGTATTTTCTTTCGCCGACTGTGATCACAAGTACAAAGAGCTTCCGCGGCTTGCCATCGACGGCGGCCGCGGAGGCGCGCCCCAGACGCAGCAGCGGCAGCACCTGGTTGCGCAACTGCAACACTTCGTAGTTGTCGACCTGGTGTACTTCCGATTCGAACGTGCGCGCAATCTGGCTGACCGCGTTCAGCGGGATGGCATACAGGCGCTGCTCCACCCAGAACATCAGGGCCTTGATGATGGCGAGCGTGAGCGGCAGCTTCAGGCGGAAGGTCGTGCCCTGACCCATGTGAGTTTCCACGTGAATCGTCGCCTTAAGCCGCTGAAGCACACTCTGCACCACGTCCATGCCCACCCCACGTCCCGAAACTTCGGTGACGACTTCTGCCGTACTGAATCCGGGCCGGAATATGAAGTCGAGCGTCTCCGCCTCAGTCAAACGCGCAGCTTCTTCTGGCGTCGTCATTCCGAGTTCAATCGCTTTGCTGCGAATCCTTTGAGAATCGATGCCGCGTCCGTCGTCGCTGATCTCGACCACCACTTGATTCCCCTGGTGATAGGCATTGAGCCGGATTTTTCCGCGTGGAGCCTTGCCCTGGGCCCGGCGCTGCTCGGCCGGTTCGATGCCGTGACTGACCGCGTTGCGCACCAGGTGCGTCAGGGGCTCGGCAATGGCGTCAAGAATGCCCTTATCGAGATCGGTCTCTTGTCCACTCAGTTCCAGGTCCACTTCGCGGCCGCACTGCCGCGCCACATCGCGAACGATGCGCGGGAAACGCCGGAACAACTGGTCCACCGGCACCATTCGGATTTTCATCACCGAGCGTTGCAGATCGTTCAGCACCCGCGCCTGGAAGGCCATGGCATCGGCAAACTTGCCGCGCAATAGTTCCTTGGGATAGCGTTTGCCAAACTCGAGGAGCGCCTGCTGCAACATCGACTTGCCAATGATGAGCTCGCCGACCAGGTTGAGCACGTTGTCAATGCGTCCCGCCTCGACGCGCAAGATATTTTCCATCAAGACCTGCGGCAGGGCCGGTTCCGGCGCCGGGGCTTGTACCTCGGCGGGAGCAGACGGGGCGGCAGCAGTTGCCGGAGCGAAAGTTCCCGCTGATTCAATTTGCGAAGCGTCAGAAGTTGCCGGCGCAGACAGGGACGGTGCTGTTTGCAGGCCAGTGCTTGTCGAAGCCGGGGCCGGCGATGCCGCTGTGATCAGAGTCACGCTGACGTCGCCCGCGATGGTCGGAATGTGGCACTTGGCGGTAATCTGTTCTTTCGTCTGGGCGCTGGCAAAGACGAACTCCACTTGCTTCGACGCAGCGGGCGATTTTGCGTCCGGCCGCACCACCAGCACTTGCCCGAGCCCGCTGATCGCTTTCTGAATTAATTGCCGTGCGGCAATCGGCATGGAGCAGAGGGGATCGATCTTCACCACGATCTCCCAGACTGCCAGTCCGGCAGCCTGCGACTGGGCCAGAGCGCTTTTTTCGGCCTCGGTCCAGTCATTGCCGGATTTCGGGGCGGACGCGGCAGATTTTTTCCTGCTGCGAGACTTCTTTGCAGCCGGGGCCGCTGTCAACTCACTGATTCTTTTTCGTAAAGGTTCCGCATCGGGCATCGGACTGCCGCCGTGGTAGGACGCGAGCATCTCTGCAAATACATCCGCAGCGGAAAAAGCGATCTCGGCGAGCGCTCCATGGCAGGCCGCGGCCTCCAGCGAAAGTGCGTCCTCAAACAAGTGCGCCAGTTCGCTCAACTCGCGCAGCCCGCAAGCCGCCGAGTCGCCCTTCAGCGTGTGTACCGTCCGCCGAATCGTGCGCACGATTTCCTCGTCGCCGGGATTTTTTTCCAGCTTCAGAGTCTCTTCGTTCAGTGCTTGCAGCAGTTCCTGCGACGTCTCAAAGAACAGCTCGCGCAGTTCCGCTCCGCGCTCATCGGGAGGATTCGTCACTCGCGCACCTCAATCCGCTGATAGGCCGTGCCACTGTCTTTGTGAACCATATGGAACTTTTCGGTCAGGCCCAACAAACTTTCCGCGTGGCCCACGAACAGATAGCCGCCGGGGTTCAGGCAACGGTAGAACTTCTCGACCAGCCGCTTCTGCTCCGCCACGTCGAAGTACATCATCACGTTCCGGCAGAAGATCACGTCATTGCGCTGCGGCAGGTATTCCGTCTTCAGATTGTGAAAGTCGAAATGGACCATCTCTTTCAGCGACTTCTTGATGGCATAACGCTCGCCCGTCTTATCGAAGTAGCGCAGCCGGAAGGTGTAGTCCACGGTCGACATCTGGTGCTCGTTGTAGAGCCCTTCCTGCCCGGTGCGCAGTACCGAATAACTGATGTCGCTGGCCAGGATTTCCACGCGCCAGGGCGGGGGAATCAGCGGCTTGGGCATCGCCATCTCAATGGGCAGAGGATTGCGCAGATAGTAGTAGGCCAGCGCGTCGGCCGACATCATGCCCAGCGTGTAAGCCTCCTGCCCGGTGGAGCAGCCCGCGCTCCACACTCGAATGGAGTATTCCCGGTGCGCCTGCTTGCGTTTCAGCATCTCTTCCAGCACGAATTTCTGGTACAGGTCCAACTGGGCCTTATGCCGGAAAAAGCTGGTTTCGTTCACTGTCAGGTTCTCCACCAGCTTGGACAGTTCCGTCTTGCCTTCCTGGCTGATCAGCAACCGGTAATAGGCGTAGAAGGAATCGACACGGCATTCCTTCAGCCGCCGGAGCAGGCGGTCCTGGAGGAAGTGCGTGCGGCGTTCGTCAAAGTGCATGCCGCACTCCTGGTAGACGAGCGCTTGCAGCAGCTTCAGTTCCGCTTCCGTCAAGACAGGAGCAGGTGCCGCTCCGAATGAACTCATGCTTTCTCTCGTTCTGTAATCAAAAGTTTCAAAGTTTTAAGGTTGCAAAGTTTCAAAGAACCCAAAGATTTCGGTAGTCTCTCAACCTGCGTTAAGGCGCTTTCTTCTTTCTGACTTGACTCTTTGCAACTCAAGCGTTTCGACCTTGCGACTTTGAAACCTTGAAACGTTGCCCTAACGCGCGGCAGCACCGCGCGCTTCCACCTTGGCAGTCTTTATCTCCGTATTCCCGCTCTCCTGCAGCAGGCTGGACGGAGCCAACAATTTGGTCATGTCGAGCAGCACGATCAGGCGGCCGCGAACCTTGCCCAATCCCGTGACACAGTTCAATCCGCCTTCCTGAAATGCGGCGGGCGGAGGTTCGACATCTTCACTGGCAATCTTCAGAACTTCTGAGGCTGAATCCACAATCAGTCCGGCCAGCTTGCCGGAGTGTTCGACGACGAGGATCCGGTTCTGCTTCTTCAGCGCGGCCTGCTTGTCGCCGAAGCGCTTGCGCAGGTCCATCACCGAAACAATCTTTCCCCGGAGGTTGATCACACCCTCCAGATAGTCGGGCGCGTCGGGGACGGCGGTGATCTCCGGCACGCGCACGATTTCGTGCAGCGAAGTGATGGGCACGCCATAGGTCTCGCGCCCTACCTGGAAGCCGACGATATGGAGTTCGCGGCTCATGTTCCTAGTAGCGGCTCGCTGCCGCAGCCCGCCGCGATTTCTCGTCAGCCCCAGCCTGGCGTGAAGCTTCCTCCAGGGTGAAGCGGTCCATGAAGTCGAGCAGTCCGCGCGACATCTTCGACATCTGCTCCGCCGAAGCCGCCAGCTCGGTTGAGCCGGAGGTCGACTGCTGCACCAGTTCGCGCATGCGTTCCATGGCCTTTACCACGGCCTGCGCTCCCGAAGCCTGCTCTTCCACTGCGGAGTTGATTTCGTGCGTGATTTCGTTCAGCCGGGTGGTGGCCCGGGCAATCTGCGATGAGCCATGCGATTGTTCGTTGGTGGCCGCGCCGATTTCCTGGGCGAACTTGTAAACCTCGGTGACTACATTCGAAATCTTGCGCAATGCGCCGTTCAGTTCGCCGCCCAGGTCCAGGCCCTCGTTCACGATCCCGGTAGAGCGGTCCATGTTTTCCACGGCCTTGCGCGCTTCCTTCTGAATGCTCTGAATCAGTTCGGAAATTTCCTTGGTGGATTGCGCGGACTTTTCCGCCAGCTTGCGGACTTCGTCGGCCACCACCGCGAAACCCAGTCCGTGCTCGCCGGCGCGTGCCGCTTCAATGGCCGCGTTCAAGGCCAGCAGGTTGGTCTGTTCCGCCAGATCGTCGATGACTTCGATGATCTTGCCGATGTCATCTGCGCGCTGTCCCAGCGCCCCGATGATTTCTCCCGAACTTGTGATGGTCGCATTGATGCGGTTGAGGCCGTCGGTGGCCTTTTCCATGGTCGTAATGCCGCTGTGCACTTCTTCGCGGGAGCGGTTCGAAATATCGAGCAGCACTTTGGCGGTATCGGCCACGCGCTGGATCGAAGCCACCATCTGGTCGATGGAGGCGGAAGTCTCGCTCACGCTGGAAGCCTGCACCTGCGTGCTCTTCACCATGTTCTGCACGTTCACGCTCATCTCATGCATGGTGCTGGTGACTTCGTCGATTGCCGAAGAGGCCTGCAGGCCGATCTTGGCCGAGTCGTCGGATGCGTTCGCCACCTGCCCGCTGGCGCTTGCCACCTGCGCCGAAGCGTCGCGCGTGCTGCGCACCAGCTTGCCCAGGCCTTCCAGCATCTTCACGAACGCGTTGCCCAAAGTGTCGTGCGGCGAGCGCGGTTTGACTTGGACGGTCAGATCTCCGCCGGCAATCGATTCCGAGACGCCCGCCATCTCTTTGAGATAGGTGACCATCTTGGCGAAGCTGCGGGCCAGTTCTCCAATCTCGTCGCCGCGCTTCACGTCAATGCTGTGTTCAAGGTCGCCAGTGTCGCCGATCTGCTTGGAAACGAGCATCAGGTTGGTCAGCGGCTCGGTGATCGACTTGGCCGTGGTGTAAGCAATCACGCCGCCCAGGCCCAGCGCGAATAGGGTGCTGAAGATGGCGGCAAAAATTGTGTAGGTGCTGGCAGTGTCATCCGACTTGCGCCGGAGATCGACCAGTTTGTGGTTTTCCCCGTCGGCCACATCGAGCGCGTCGGTGGAATTCTTCACCCAGGAGGAAGCGTCTTTCTGGAGGTAGTAAATCTGCAACTCGGCGACGGTGGCGTTGCCGGAATCCACGTCCTTGCGTTTGTCGATGAGGGGCTGGGCGAATTCCTTGCCCCAGGCCTGCTCCAGTTGTTCCACTTTGGTCAGGGCCGTGCGCTCCTGCTCAGAGTTGGCCAGCGACTTGCCCTGCTGCAGTTTTTCATTGAGCGTGCGCATGCCTTCATTCATGCGCTCCACTTCCCGGGTGTCGCCACTGAGCAGATAGTTGCTCAGGTAGAGACGGTTCTGCATCATCTGGAACCGCACCTCATTGGTGGTATCGGCCAGCTCGATCGACACTTTGGCCGCGTCCTTCGCGGCGTGCTCTCTTAGCACCGCCAGCAGGTTGACCAGAAACAACACCACCACCATGCTGAGGATGATTCCGAAATTCACATACAGCTTTTTACCAATCGTCATGCCGTTTCCTCCGGCCACACTATTTGTCCGGGCCTATTGATGAGGTTCGAACTTGAAATCCACCACGCCGGAGCTCTCCATCGCGGCCGGCTCGAAGCGCCACTTCCTCACCGCTTCCAGCGCCGCGTTCGCTAGGACTGGGTGGCCGCCCACTACCTTTGCTTCCTTCACCGTGCCGTTCGGTGCAACCACAACTTCCACTTTCACCGTACCCGACAGGTTCATCTTCCGCGCCAGTTCGGGATACACCGGCTGCACTCTGCTTTTGGCCCGGCGCACGATTTCGCTAGACGCATCCTGCCCACGAATCCCCGTCACTCCAACCCCAGCAGCCACCGCCATTACTGCCAACAGCACTCCTGTCTTCCGCAAAGACACAGTTCCTCCTTGGCAATAATCCAGTGCTCCCAATGGAGCAACGCCGGGGCCACGTGCCCGCTTTTGAAAAAACCAAGGTAACTTGATGTATGCTATTGATAAAGAAACACTTAAGTGACAATTAGAACCCTCCTCCGAACCCTGTTTCGGGATTAGCCCTGTCTCATCTTCGACTCTGGCCGCTGCGATTCTCACACTGAGATATATCCGCGCCCTTTTTCTCGGGTTTTAACACTTAGGCACCCCACTTACCCATTTCCCTTGACTCAAATTGAGATTAAGGGGTAGTTTTCCAATAGATTCAATCACTTGTAAGAATCATGAATACCTTGTGCCGGCAAGCGGTGACAGTCTGAACGGTGACATTCTGAACATGGTCGGAGGCAATTCGACGCCGTCGCCGGAGGGGCGTGCCCTACCCAACTCCGACGATGCTTTTCAGAAACTCCTTCTGCGAATCTCCGCCAAGGCTGCGGAACGCCCTGATGCCCCCGCGCTGATCCAGCTTTTCTGCCGTGCCACTCGCGAATTCTTCCAGGTCAGCGGCGTGTATTTCTGGCGGCGTCACTCCGGCGACGAACTCGTTGGAGAGCAGGCCGAGGGCAAGCTCGCCGAGCGTTTCATCGGCCTCCGCCTTCTTCCCCAACAAAGCGCCGTCACTGCCGACGCCGTTCGCGCTCGCCGGACGATCTTCGTGAACCAAGTGCAGTCAACCCCAACCTTTCCCGCAGCGCACCAGTTCGAAGCCCGCTCCCTGATGGCGGCTCCGCTGGTGGTCTTCGATGAAGTCATCGGCGCGGCAACCTTTTTGCATGATTCCGATGAAGGATTTTTTAATGAAGACCTCGCCGCCAAGGCCACTATTCTGGCCGGACAGCTGGGCAGCCTGCTCGAGGCCACCCGGCTCGGCGAAGCCTCGCGCGAGGAGCACCGCCGCGCCGAAATCCTGGCCGAGGTCGCCACCGCCCTGCACGGGACTCCCGATGTAGCCGCCGTCATCGAAGCCCTGGCCGATCGTCTTCGTCTGCTACTGCGGACGCGCTTGGTCTCCGTCCTGCTGCGGCGCGAGGGGCCTTTCGAATTGCGTGCTGTCTCCGCAGAAACTCCCCAGATCGCCAATTCCTTCCGCGCCGGGCATGACCGCCAGACCATCCGTTTCGCCGCCGATCTAGCGCAGCGCGCCGTATCCGCAGGAGAGGCCATCACTATCTCCATCCGCAGCGATCAGCACTCACTCGGCAGCCTGGTCTCGCCCGGAATCCTGATTGCCGCGCCCTTCCGCACTTCGCGCACCCAGGGGGCGATTCTCGTCTATCCGCGGCACGACAGCGCTTTCACCGCCGACGAGAGGTCGCTGGTCTCGGCCATTGCCGGTTTCGGCGCGGTTGCTGTTGCGCACGCAGAACTCTGTGCCACAGCGCAGGGCCAGGCCCACGAACTGCATCAGTTGCTTGAGATTTCTTCCGAGCTCAGTTCCAGCGGCGATCTCGAACATTTTCTCCAGGCCTTCGTGGTGCGCGCCGCAGATTTTCTCAGTTATGGGCGGTGCTTCATCGCCCTGCTCGAAGGCGCCCAATTCCGGGTTCGCTATGCCGTCACCCACGGCGAGTCGCGGCGCGTGGATACCGTTTTCCCCGAGGGCATCGCCACCCGCGCCCTGCGCGCCAAAGAAGTCTTCTGGTCCAACGATGTTCGGCAAATGGCGGGCGCGAATCTCGAGGTTCTCGAGCAATATCAGGCCAAGCAGTTGCTCGCGGTCCCGTTGCTGGGCGCCGACGGACGTGTGCTCGGTATGTTCGGCGTGCTCGATCGTTCCGACGACACCGGCATCTCGCAACAGGATATTCGCCGCGCCCGCGCGCTCGCCGCCCAGGTTTCCGTGGTCCTCGAAGTCGCGCACAACCTGCACCTCTCGGAGCAGCACCGCAAACGCTCGGAGGCTCTGACCCAACTGGCGCGTGAGATTGATGGCCTGCTGCGCCTGCCGGATTTCGCCCGCAAGTTTGTCGAGCGTGCCATCGCATTGGCCGGAGCCCGTGCCGGCGCCGTCGCTCTGTTTCAGGATGGACGGTTTCAGACTGTCGCGCTGCATCCGCTGGCTGCGGCAGCGGCTGCGAGCCCGGAACTTCAGAACCAATCTCACCGGAACCAGACTCATCCCAGCCAAGAGGAGATTGCGAGCAAAGACCACAATGCCGAAGCCCTTGCAAACACTGCCCGCTTCGAAGATCGCGCGCTGCAACAGCGCTTCGCACAAGCGCTTTCCGAGTTGGTCACGAAGAGTGCGGAAGCGATCGTCTCTGGCACCGCCGCCGAACTGTTCGGCCCCGAACTCGCCTCGAGCTTGGGCTGGCACGATTGCGTGGTGGTGCGTCTTCCTGGTTCGAGCGGAGCACTCGCCGGTTTGCTCTGCCTCTCTGGACGCGCCCGCCCGCTCGAGGCCGAAGACCGCGACTTGCTCGAAGCCATTGCCGGCCACGCCGCCATGGCGCTGGAAAATGCCCGCTTGTTCACTCGCATCGAGCAGGCCAACCGCCACTGGCTGGAGATCTTTGACGCCATCACGGACTTAATCGTGGTGCACGATGAGGCCGGCAAAGTCCTGCGCGTCAACCGCTCTCTGGCCGCGATGATCGGCGTCGCTCCCAGCGACCTGATCGGCGTCAACATGCGCGCGCTGCTGGCCCTCACCAGCGAAAGCACGCTCTATTCCTGCCCTTTTTGCCGCTCCATGGGCGGAGAGAGCGACGAGTTCGTTCATCCCGCGCTTGACCGGACTTATCTGGTTTCGACTTCCCGCGTGCACGGGGCTTCTGGCGAAAATCTGCAAACCATTCATGTGCTCAAGGACATCACCGACCGCCGTGAGGCCGAGCGCCGTTACCGCGAATTGTTCGACAACATCCAGGAAGGCTTGTTCTTCAGCACGCCCGAAGGCCGCTTTATCGAAGTCAACGATGCTCTAGTGGCGATGCTCGGCTATTCCAGCCGGGAAGAACTTCTTCAGGTGGATATTGCTACCCAAGTCTATTTTTCTCCCGAAGATCGCAAACGCCACCTCGACGCCATGGAGAAAAATGGCCACCTGCGTAACTTTGAGGCCACGCTTCGCCGCAAAAGCGGAGCCCCGATCTACGTCCTCATCAACGCCTTTGGGATGTACGACAATCTGGGGAACCTGCTACAGATTCGTGGCCTGATGCTCGACGTCACTGGCCTGCACACTTATCAATCGGAACTGCAACGCGAGCGCGATTTCTCAGGCAAGATTCTCAGCAACACCCAGAGCCTTATCCTGGTCGCCGACACTGCCGGACTCATCAGCTACGCCAACCGCCGCTGGTACGAGGCTGGCTTCGAGCAGCGCGAACTTCTCGGGCGTCCTCTGTTGGAGCTGGCCGCTCCCGGCTACGTTCGTCCCCTGGCCGATGCGGTGCAGGCCATTCTGCGCGGCGGACAGGTTGACAACCTGGAACTGCAAGTCATGCGCGGCAACGGCCATGCCGGCCAGTTCTCGGTCAACCTCAGCCCCATGCGCGACGAGGCGGGCAGCATCAACAGCATCGTCGTGGTGATGACCGACATCACCGATTCCGCCGAACTGCGCGGCAAACTGGTTCACGCCGAGAAAATGGCAGCCGTTGGACAGTTGGTCTCCGGCGTCGCTCACGAAGTAAATAATCCGCTGACCGCAATTCTCGGTTTTGCCGACCTGCTCCTCGAGAATCCCGATCTCCCCGCTACCGCCCTAAAAGACCTGCGCGTCATCCTGCAGGAAGCGCAGCGCACCAAACAGATCGTGCAGAACCTGCTCAGCTTTGCCCGCCAGATGCCGCCGCAGCGCAACGCCGTGCAACTCAACCTGATTCTGCGCCGGACCATTCAATTGCGTTCCTACGATTTCAACAGTCACGGAGTCGAAATCATCGAGCACCTCGACGAAGGACTCCCCGATGTCATCGGCGACGCCCACCAACTGCAGCAGGTTTTCCTGAACATCCTGAACAACGCCTACGACGCTGTACACGAAGTCGGACGCCCGGCCCGCATCGAGATCATGAGCACCAAGGTTGGCGATGCCGTCGAAGTTTCTTTCTGCGACAACGGTTACGGCATTTCTCATCCTGACAAGATTTTCGATCCCTTCTTCACCACCAAAGAGGTCGGCAAGGGAACCGGCCTCGGCCTCAGCATCTGCTACGGCATTGTGAAGGAGCACGGAGGCGAAATTCTCTGCCACAACAATACCGACGGGCAGGGCGCCACCTTCATCGTCCGCTTTCCCGCAGCGCCCCACACTGCTTCTCTGAGTGTGGCCGCAGGAGTGATACAAAAATGACAACCCCTGCCATTCAACGAGCTTATCTGCCCGTTCTGCTCATCGAGGACGAACCTTCCATCATGGCTTTGGTAAGCGCCACGCTCGAGCGCAACGGCTACGATGTTGTGTGCGTCGAGAGCGGGGCTGATGCCCTGCGCCTGCTGGAAAAAGGCCAGTTCTTGGGTGTGGTTTCCGACATGCGCACGCCCGGAGGCGTCGACGGCGCTCAAGTGCATACCTGGATTTCCGCCAATCGCCCAGATCTGGAGAACAAAGTCGTCATCATTACCGGTGACTACGCCAACGAAGAAACTGTCACCACGCTGCGCAAGATAGGCGCGCTTTATCTGGAGAAGCCGTTCCGCGTGCAGGACCTTATCTCTGCTGTCGAGAAAACCATGGGGAAAGCCCGGTGAGCTCCGCTTTGAGTAAAGAAGACCTTCGTGTGCGTCTGTTGATCGTCGACGACGAGCAGAGCATTCGCAAGCTCTGCGTCACTGTGGGCGAGGCTCTGGGCTTCATCTGCCTTGAAGCCGACAGCGGTGAGTCCGCTCTGGCCCTGCTCGAAGAGCAACCGGTTCACATGGTCCTGAGCGACATGGTCATGCCGCACATGTCAGGCCTCGAGTTCCTGGAGAAGGTGAAGAAACTCTTACCGCGCACTGAAGTTGCGCTCATGACCGGACACGGATCGATCGAAACTGCCGTGCAGGCCATGAAACTTGGGGCTTACGACTACATCACCAAGCCGTTCTCTCCGCTCGAAGAACTGCGGCTGTTCTTGCGCCGCATGGCGGAGAAAGTCCGCCTGGTCGAGGAAAACGAGTTCCTCCGCCAGCGCATGGATTCCGAGACCGCGGTGCACGGCATCGTAGGCTCCTCCGCCAAGATTCAGGAAGTGCTGCGAGTAGCTTCGCGACTGAAGGACACGCGTACCGCCGTTCTCATCTCCGGCGAAAGCGGTACCGGCAAAGAGCTGATCGCGCGCGCCATTCATTTCCGCGGAGCTTTCGCCAATCGTCCTTTCGTTGCCGTCGATTGCGGATCACTCGTGCCCACGCTGATTGAGAGCGAACTCTTCGGCTACGAAAAAGGAGCTTTCACTGGCGCGTTGAAATCTAAGCAGGGACTGTTTCAATCCGCCGACACAGGTTCGGTTTTCCTTGACGAAATCGGCGAACTGCCGCTGGAGCTTCAAGCCAAGCTGCTGCGTGTCTTGCAGGAAAAAGAAGTGCGGCCAGTGGGCAGCAATCAGCGCGTCAAGGTGGACGTGCGCATCATCGCCGCCACCAACCGCGATCTTGAAGCCGCGTACAAAAATGGAACCTTCCGCAAAGATCTTTATTTTAGGCTTAACGTGGTTACCGTGCACGTTCCCGCGTTGCGCGAGCGCCGCAGCGACATTCCGATGCTGGTGAACTGGTTTTGCGAGCGTTATGCTCCCGGCGCGGATTTGCGCGTCTCGAACGCCGCTATGAAAGCTCTGATGAATTATGAATGGCCGGGCAACGTGCGCGAACTGGAAAACTGCGTGGAACGCGCCGTCGCTCTGGGCAACGGAACCCTGATCGATCTCGGCGATCTGCCTCCGTCGATAGCCGCGCTGAATTTGCCCGCGTCGCGTCCGGCCTCAGACTCCGCGCCCGAGCTGGTTTCCGATCTTGCGGCTTCCGCCGAATCGAGTTCCGGCGAAAGCACTGCCGCAACTCCTTTGTCGACCACTGACTTGGAGGACATCGAACGCGCCACCATCCAGCGTGTCTTTGAGCAAGTCAAAGGTGACAAAGCTCTCGCCGGACGCATGCTCGGCATCAGCCGTGCCACGCTCTACCGCAAGCTAAAACGCTACAACATCAGCGGAAACCCAGGTTCGGGGCCATCGAGCCACGCTTTGCAGTAAAGCGCCTTGAGATGAACGCAAAAAAGCACCCTGAGAAAACTCAGGGTGCTGAATGAACTCCATGATCTTACGGGTGATGTTCTATTCTCCCGGAGGCTTCTGCTGTTCCTCTCGTTTCTTTTTCTCCTGCGGAGTCTCGGGCTTGGCTGGCTCCTTCTTTGGAGGAGGCGCAGGTTTCTGGGCGGCCGGAGGCTGATTCTGTGGCCTGTTGTTCGGCTGCTGTGCCGCAGGTGGGCGGTTCTCCGGCTGAGCGGGACGATTCGGTTCCGTCCGATTGCTTGGCGGCTGATTCGAGGGCGAACGATTCGTCTCCGGCCGATTCGATTCGGGCTGATTGGGCCGGTTGTTTGGTTGCGCCGCGGGCGGGCGATTCTCGGGCTGATTGGGCCGGTTGTTTGGCTGCGCCGCGGGCGGACGATTCTCGGGCTGATTGGGCCGATTGTTTGGCTGCGCTGCGGGCGGCTGATTCTCGGGCTGATTGGGCCGGTTGTTTGGCTGCGCTGCGGGCGGGCGATTCTCCGGCTGATTGGG